>Ga0194047_10000311_pt1 | contig 32883 bp, 36 predicted proteins | sample JunL225m_MetaG_2_FD_160070 | JGI IMG/M metagenome (GOLD analysis project Ga0194047, IMG submission 160070) | Anoxic zone freshwater microbial communities from boreal shield lake in IISD Experimental Lakes Area, Ontario, Canada - Jun2016-L221-5m | ecosystem: Environmental > Aquatic > Freshwater... | reverse complement strand
TTCAAAATTATTCATTATTTATATTATTCAGAAGATAAAATCTCCAGATAATATAGGTTAACTTCGATGACACCTATTTATGAGCTAACAAGTATCCTCTCGATGACATTTTGTATGAGCTAACTCGCGTTATAGATAATTTAAGGCTCTTAGTGTATAATTTATAGCCAAAAATATTACATTACTGTTTTATTCGTTCTGGTCTATAATTCTAGGTTAATGTTAATTTGGGGAATCGTCTAATGGTAGGACAGTCCCGCTGAGCGGGATTTATTGAGGTTCGAGCTATTAGAGGGAGACTTAAAGAAGAGTTTATAACAGAATAATTTGGGGAATCGTCTAATGGTAGGACAACGCCCTTTGGAGGCGTTTATTGGGGTTCGAATCCCTGTTCCCCAGAATAAAAATTATAAACTCTACCTCCCATGTACTATGTCTACATCCTCAAAAGTGTAAATTTCAACAGATATTATATAGGATATACCAGTGGTCTTTCCCGTCGACTTTTCGAACATAATAATGGTAATACACCTTCATTGAGAAAATACCTTCCATACGAAATAATTCATACAGAAGAATATGAAAATAAAGGAGATGCCATGAAGCGAGAAAAAGAAATTAAAAGTTATAAAGGCGGAAATAGTTTTAAAAGATTAATCCAACAGCCCCTCTTATAGGTTAAATATTATATAATTATTTATTTTAAAATATAATGCGATATTTTTTACAAAAAGATAACCGGAGCTGTCATATAGTGGCTGTGAAAACGATCTTATCTTATTACGATGAATATCCGACAACAAAAGAAATAAAGCAATTGTTGACGAAACATTCTTTTGGAAATTTAATTACGGAGTTAGCGATATATTTAGAAAAAAAGAATATGCGAACTGTTCTCTACTCTAATGGTGTGAAAATTTCAGAAAAAAATAAAGTTTTACTTGATAGCATTAATGAATATTCGACTTATGGAAAATTTATAGGAAGGGCTCCTACAGAAAAAGAACTTTTTCATAAACCAGTTTTAATAAATGTAGATTGGTATAAAATAAGAAATAAAGAAATCGGTCAGGGTTATCATTATGTTGTGGCTTTGAAGGAAGGCTCTGATTTGTGGCTATATGACGGCAGTAACTACAAACGTCGAGTCAAAACAACTTTTGATAAACTTTATTCGGCAAGTCTTGATATTAACCGAGGGCATGATAACGGTATGTGGCTGATTATAGAGTGATAAAAACTTACTCAATAACTAGGCAATTTATCTCCAGCGAGTGTGGATCTTATATATTCTTCAGGATCAAATTCTATGCCAAATATTTCTTTTAACATTACTTTTGCTATATATGCGTTGCCAAGTTGGTTCGGGTGCTGTAGGTCTATTTCGCCTTCCTTAATATTTTCTACAATGTTTTCTTCGGATATGAAGGTGAAAATTTTATCCAAAGGAAATTGTTTATAAATATTAAACATATCTATAATCTGAGTTTCCGAACTTGATTTTATAGAATCTATTAAAGCAATAGCATATGACTCATATTCTGCATTCTTTGGCGATGCTTCACCCGCTGGTGTGGAATTAGCCCAAACTATTTTTGTATTAATATTATTTACAGCGTCAATAATTTTATTAATATTAGCAATACTTTCTTCAACACTAACATCCAAAGTTGGATCGTTACTTCCCATTAGACCAATTACCAAATCTGGATTCACGCTAAGTATCGTATCAATCTTTTGTACAATATCTTTAGTTGTAGATCCATCATATCCAAAATTAAAAGCCCGAATTCCCCATTCTGATGTTATCCAGTCACCATCCATGTATTTGGTCATTTCTTCTTTCAGCACATATTCTACAATCTCTCTCCAATTCGGATGCACCCATTCACAGCTAGTTATAGAATCACCTGTAAATACAATCCAAAATTTATTGGAATTTATAAGCTTATTTTGTATATCTGAAAGATTGATCATATTTTTTATAAAAGTTAACTGAATTATAACAAAAGAATTTGGGATAAAAAATTCTTATATAGATGACGAGTTTAGTCTAAAATGTTAAAATCTAGAGCGAGTATTACTTGTTTCGTAGTAAAACTTTGAATAGTTAAATTTTCTACAATTCGATGAAAACTAAAATTATTATTCGAGATGATATTTTTTCATATCGTGAAATGTGCGATATTGAGAATACTCAAACTTTACAAAGGGGAATGAACTTCAGATTTAAACCAGATTATTCATTAGTTTTAATGTCTCAGAGAAAAAATGCACCTTATACTGACAAAGTTTTAGATGATGGTTTGACTGTTATTTATGAAGGACATGATATTCCAAAAAAAGTTGATAGCGAGCCAAAGAAAGAAGATCAATCAATGTATCTGCCTTCAGGAAAGTTAACTCAAAATGGTAAATTTATTAGAGCAATTGAAAAATTTAAAAAAAGTAATAGTCGTCCCGAACTAGTTAAAATTTATGAAAAAATATTACCTGGTATTTGGTCACTAAAAGGAATGTTTAATTTAATTAACTACTCGATAGTCTCGCATAATGGTCGTAATGTCTATCGTTTTGAAATGCAACTCTCAATGACGCAAAATGTGGAATTAAGTCCTAATAAATTAGAACATACACGAATTATACCGAGTGAGGTAAAGAAAGAAGTATGGAAACGAGATGGTGGAAAATGTGTGATATGTGGGTCAAAACAAAACCTACATTTTGATCACGAATTACCTTTCTCCAAAGGCGGCACAAGTTATACATCACTTAATGTTCGGCTATTATGTATGAAGCATAATTTAGAAAAATCAGCTAAGATTGAATAATTTCAGTATTAAATTCCATATACCATAGCTTACAACCCCCTTCGTACTAAGCTTTTATCGATGATGTCTGCGAGAGTTCGTTTGGTGGACGAGTATAATTTTGCTATAATCGCGCAAATAATTTATTCGTTATTATATGGACGGAAGAACAATTGAGTTGACTTTCACGCGTCAAGTTACAAAAGCAATAGATAAAATGCTTTTGAGAGGTGCTCATGGTGAAAGAGAATCATATTCAAGTTTAATTAAAAGTGCTTTACTAAAAGCAAGCTTTTTTAGTTATTTAAATCCTCGTGATACATGGGAAATTCAGAAATTCAATAATGGAGAAAGTAATACAAACTTTTCTGGATATTTTGATACACTAACTCCATCTGATGCAACAAGAAAATATACAATAAATAAGTTAAATGAGTTAAAAAATCCAAGAAGTTTCAATACAAGACTAAAAAGAGTACTAAGCAGTTTAGTTTCAAAAGGGGAAATACGTCGTTTTTCATTATCAGAAGAGCATTACCAAGATCTTGAAGATTTGAGACTTAAACTTGAATTGCCAAACATAGCAATGGTTATTAGAGACGGGTTGAAAAAAGAAGAATTCTTTCGAAAAGTATTTAATCCGAATAAAGAACAATCGGTTGTTGTTTATGATGCAGATGGTAATCAAAAAACATCTTTGGCACTTTCAGAATTATTTTCAGCTGAATATCTAGCGATGAAATCAAAAGAAGGCAAACGAAAATGATTCATTTAATCTGTCCCCCCTCAAACATATATGTATATATTTTTATTCTTTTATTATGAGAAACTACAATATTCCTTTATTTTGAGCAGAGGCTTGCTTAACTGGTGGACTTTTATATCATACTGGGGAATCTATTGGTAAGGCTGAATTTTTAGAGGGAAATACTTTTATGCTTATGTCACTTGCTATAGCTGCATTAACTGGTGCTGAGATTGTAAGGAGAAAGCTGAGTGCTAATAAATTACAAATTAAGCCTGAATCTCAAGTATTAGAGCCTATACAATCAGAAGCAAGTACAACCGTTGTTACAGAACAAAGATCAGGAAATACAGTAATATCTTCTCAAAAAAAGTGGAGTCGAGAATTGAGTCTTGAAGAAATGACTCCGATACAACAGCGTGCTGCATCAAATCCAACTTCAAAAAGAAAAAGATATGGTCGATAAAAACAAAGTCTTAATATTGAAATTCCATCACCTGACGAAGAAGATTATTTTCTGAAAAAAAATCATGAAGATTGGAATAATACAATTAAAAAGCTTTTGAAAATTATATAGTTTATTATACTAATAAATATGCTAGACGTGTAATTCATTAAAAAAATTGTTATTATATAACTTATATTTAATGTCTTATGGCTTCGATACTTGATCAATTATTAAAAGGTGACTTGCGTACTATTGGTAACTCCAATGCAGTGGTAAAAAAAGTACTCAAGGAACCTTCACTTTTTAAAGAATTATTTCCATGCCTTTTTTCCAAAGATCCTGGAATGAGAATGAGAAGTGCAGATGCATTGGAAAAAATTTCTTTAGAAAAACCAGAACTATTGCAGCCTTATAAAAAGTTATTATTAGGCAAAGTATCGATGATTAATCAACAAGAAGTTCAATGGCATCTAGCACAAATGTTTTCGTATCTTGAGTTAACACCAAGTGAAGAAAAAAAAGTTGTTCAAATTCTTTTTCAATTTCTTGACACAACGAACAGTAGTATCGTTAGAGTTTTTTCTATTCAGACCTTGGCGGATATTGCAGAAAGAAATAATGGATTAAGTAAAAAAATATTAAAAAGAATAAAAGACGAAGTCCGAGTTGGATCGCCAGCAGTTGTTACTCGTGGCAAAAAAGCCTTGGGGCAGTTAAAAATTTATGGTTAAAAAGTAAATTCTTCGGTCTTTTCTTTATAATGAACTTAAGTGAAGTAGGAGTTTTTGATGCGTCCTCCCGCGGATCTGTCATGCCGCTGAGCGGCATCTAACCTCTCTGTCACGCTTAGCGTGACATCTGTCGAAGGGTTAATTACGTATTAGATAGTTACAAATAAATATTTACAAATAATTTGAGCTATCACTTTATAAAAGGGGAGAATATATTGAACACACCCCGCCTTCGGCACCCCTCTTCCCAGAGGGGATTGAAAAACACAACCCCCTTCTGTCATTCCTGCGAAAGCAGGAATCTAACCTCTCTGTCCTAACAAACATCTCTCGAAGGGCTAATTACGTATTAGATAGTTTCAAATAAATATTTACAAATAATTATAGCTATCACTTTTTAAAAGGGGAGAATCTTTTACAAAATTACTCTCCTTTTATAGCTTCTACTGGACTGATACTTGATGCTCTGAGTGCAGGTATTAATGATATTACGAGTGTAATTACTAATAATGCGATGCTGTAGTATTCAATTGTCTGCCATGATAATCGTGTAAAAATACTAGTATCAACTGCATTTACTACGTTATATGTTTGTTTAATTGTTTTCATTATCAATGAATCAAACCATGAATTCATAAATGATGCTGATGCTTGGTTTAATATAATTCCTAATCCTCCTCCAATTATGAAACCAATTGCTGTATATAATAATGCTTGTGTAGTAAACATTATTATTATATGAATTTTTTTCATACCTATTGCACGGAAAATTCCGATTTCTTTTCTACTATCAGAAACGAATTTTGACATTGCAAAAATTATTACTGCTATTGATAATATGGTGAATGATATCGTTAAGCCTGTTGATATTGAACTAAGAGTATTTTTCAAATTATTAAATACGTCTAAATTATTTATATCCTGATATGCATATCCAGCGGTGTTCAAATCTTTTACAACTTGAGATCTATCATATACGCTATTTATTTTCAGAGAAATGGAAGTCCCTGTCTTTACAGAGTTTTTATAAACATCAGCATCAGTTGAAACCCCTTCAACTGTTTCTTGACCGTCAGCAGATAATGAGATTACTAATCCTGGAATATTATATGATGCTGTTGATGTCTGATTTTCACCAGGTCGAGGCATATTAGCTCCTCCTCCAAATCCACCTCGCCCACCTCTTCCGCCAAAACCACCAAAACCGTTAGATGTTGAAGTTAGTTGTGTTCCATCATATGTTATTCCTCTATATGTGCTGTTTAAATCAGTTGTCGGAATATCCGTAGTATTTCTAGCGCTTAATTGATTTTGTACATATTTATTTACAACTACATCGGCAAAGTCAGCTGGAATATATGTCTTATTATCTCCCTGACTTTCAATTAATCCTACGACTTTGAAAGTATAAGTTTGAGGCGTATTTAGCTTGTCATAGTCCCAGTATTTACTTATGTCGGTTTTTTCTGTTGCTAATTTTGTATTAATTTCGTCAGCTGTTAATTTCGTAAATGTTAAAGTGCCAGAAGCTTGTGTAATTGTATAATCCTGAATAGCAGATAATCCACCTACTGTTACGGTAAATGTTTTTCCAATTAATGTGCTTTTATCGTATGCAATTGCTTGTGTTTTTATTGGAGAATTTGTACCACTTAATGGATCTTGATTTGGTGCGGAAGTTCCTGTTGATCTAGTATTGGGTCTAGTTCCTCTGTTAAATGTAACGGCAATACTGGTTTGTCCATTCCAATTTTCTGTTTGTTCCATGAATGTATTTGCATTCAAAATAATTGGAATTGCCTGACCTTCTGTATATGTGAAATCTTCTTGAGTGTATAAACTTGCACTATATTTATCTATTTCGTTTATATTGCTTATATTATAAGTTTTATCAGCAAATAAATCTGTTGTCTTTACATTTGTTACAGGTACTTGAGAATTTATAGATGCAGAAGTTACATTTGATATTGCTGTAATTTTATCGATATCGCTACCTGTAAATTGATTCTCGCTATTAAATGATTGTTGCTGTGGTCCTCTATTAGCTGTGAAATCAACAGTCTTCGATAAATTAATCAATGTGGCTTGATTATTGATAGTTCCGAAAATGCTTTCATCGGCAGCACTTTTGAAATTAGCGACTTGGCTTGATACTACTATTGTCAAAACCATTAATATTGAAACTGGTAAAATCAGAAACATAGCTTTTACTTTATGTTGTCTGAGTTTAAACGCATTTATTTGCAGTAAACTTAGTATTCTCATTATTTTTATAAGTTAAAAATTTATATTCTTTATTTTTCCTAATTCCAATCTCATCACGTTTTTAAAAATTTTCGAAAACGCATCATCGTGTGTAATTACAATTATGCTAATTCCTTTTTTATTAATATCCTGTAGTATTTCTAGCACTTTGTCACGATTATCTTTATCTAATTTTGCAGTAGGTTCATCAGCCATTAATATTTCAGGATTATTAGCTAAGGCTCTTGCAATTCCAACTCTCTGCTCTTCTCCACCCGAAAGTTTATTTGGTTTGTGATTCATCCTATCTTTCAAACCTACTAATTCCAAAAGTTCTTCAGCTCTTTTTTTTGCTTCTTTTCTTGGAACATTATTTATAAGCATTGGAAGCATTACGTTTTCTTTCGCAGTAAAATAATCTTGTAGATAAATATTTTGAAAGACAAATCCTATTGTTTTATTTCTAAATTCTGAAATTTTATTGTCACCGCCTTTATGGACTTGTTCACCTTTTATTAGAACTTCTCCACTTGTTGGTTGACTTAGTCCGCTCATAATTTGTAATAAAGTTGTTTTACCCGATCCTGATGGTCCAATTATTGCCAAATCATCACCTTTTTTTAAGTCAAATGAAATATTAGATAATGCAGTAACTTCTGTACCTTTATCTTTATATTTCTTTGAAACTTTTTTTACCTGTAGTATGTAATCCATATTTTATATTTAATAAATAATTATTTAAGGTTGAAAATTATCACGTGATGGTGGTTGTATATTTTTTAATAAATCCTGTAATTCTTGTTTTTCTGAATCTGTTAATACTCCATCGGCACAAACTTCTGTTACTTTATTTTGGAATTCATTAAAATTATTTTGTGGAACACCAGTTCTGCTTGGAATATTTGAAGGTGTATTTTTTTCTTTTTCACAAATTTGAGATAAATCTCCAATACCACCAGGCCCGCCTAGTCTACCTCGTGCGCCTCGTCCTGATACTGATTTTCCTCCTTGTACATTATTGGAAATTTGTTTTGGTGTGTTTTCAGAACTTGCTTTATTATTCACAAAATAGAAAATAGTTATTCCAATTGCAAGAACTATTGCTAATCCGAAGGCTATAATTGCTGGCATCCACTTTTTGTAATTAAAACTTTTACTCATATTTTAAAATTAAAAACTAATTTATCAATTGTTAGGTTAAACTATAGTAAGTAGTTGGTTAAAACTAGGTAAAATTCAGTAATAAATCTTATCTAGTCTATTCTTCTATAGTTGGTAAAATAACAACAGCTTTTAAACCTGGATGTAAATTAGAAAAATTTATTGATCCGTGAACATGGTCTATTATTTCTTTGGTGATAGCTAAACCTAGTCCACTGCCACCTGATTCTCTAGATCTGGAATTATCAGCTCGGAAAAAACGATTAAAAATTTTGCTCAATTGCTCTTCTGGTATTCCAGAACCTTCATCAATTATTTCAATAATCGTTTCATTTGATTTATCTATAATGTTTAATGTTATTTTCGTAGCTATTGGAGAATATTTTATGGAATTTTCAATAATATTGGAAATAGCTCTTTTTAATAAATGCTTATTACATAAAATATTTCTATTACTATTACCATTAATAACAATTGAAATGTTCTTTTTCTCAGCAGATGATTGCAAATCTTGTACTAAATCTATAATTATTGGATTTAATCTTATTTGTTCTGATACTATGTTATTTTTATCCATTAAAGAAAGTAGAAGTAAATCTTCAGAAAGTGCATTTAGATCGTTTATAGATTTTATTGCTGTCTTTATTGAATCGTTAATTTCTTCCTTTGTTGCTTTCTCATCTAGCAAAATTGTTTCTAAATTTGTTTTAATTACGGTAAGTGGTGTTTTTATTTCATGTGATACATTTTGAACAAATTGTTTTTGGCTCTCAAAAGCCTTGTCCAATCGTTGCATCATATTATTGAAGTTTGTCACTAATTCGATAATTTCTTCACTATCGCTATTAAAATTTATCTTAGTATAAATTACTTTTTCATTAACTTCACTAATTAATTTATTAATTTCTTGAAGTGGTGATAATAAAATCTTAATCACAATGTAAGTACTAATTGATGCAAATAAAACGTTGAATAATATTGCAATTGTTGATGCCCAAAAAATCCTATTCTCAACAATATCTCTTTCTTCCTGAACTTTATCTATAAACTTTTGTTGATAAATACGTTCTGGCGCTTTCATATTATTAAATTCTGTCGGTGGTGCTATAGGTCTTAGATTTTTATTTATCGCAACTACAGAATTGATAATGAAGATTGAACATAATGATGCAAAAATTATTAGTATGGTAAACCATAATGTTAATTTAAATTTTATTGTATTAAACTGCTTTTTCATATTTATAAAATAACTATTTATTATCAAAAATAATCTTACTGTTCCTATGCAAGACACGAGTAACCTTTTTTAATAGCCCCCGCCTGTTCCTACACAAACCCCTTATAACCTCTCTGTCCTAACGGACATCTCCCCTTTCATAAAAGGGGAGAATTGGGAAAATGAACACCCCCCGCCTGTTCCTATACAAACCCCTTATAACCTCTCTGTCCTAACGGACATCTCCCCTTTCATAAAAGGGGAGAATTGGAAAAATGAACACCCCCCGCCTCTTCTTTCACAAACCCCTTCCTCCCGCTGAGCGGGCACCCTCCCGAGGGAGGATTTTTCGGAATACAAGTTCGGCATCTCTCTTAATAGAAGTGACTTTTTCATCCCAACGAGATCCTTCGACAAAGCCTGTACTGAGCCTGTCGAAGTACTCAGGATGACATAACTTACATAACTTACTAAACTTACTTAACTTACTTAACCAACTAAACCTTAACAATGTATCCCTTTCCTTTTATTGTTTGTATTAATTTGCCGTATTCGCCCATTTTATCTCTTAGCGTTTTCATATGTGTTTTCACAGTCCCAGAAAATTCGTTGAAGTTACTATCCCATACGTGTTCGAGTAATTCTTCTGTAGATATTACCTTTCCCTTATTTCTAATCAAATACTCCAATATTAATGATTCTTTATTTCTTAGTGATATTTCTATTTTTAAATCCTTATTTTCTAATATATTTAATGATGGGTCTAAGTTTAATGGGCCAATTGTCAAAACGAAATCATTACATACGCTGGCTCTTTTTATTAAAGCTTTGACTCGTGCAAGTAATTCTTGTAGTTCAAATGGTTTCGTTAAATAATCATCAGCGCCTGATTCGAAACCTTCCAATTTATCATAGAGTTGGCTTCTGGCGGTTAGCATTAATATTGGTGTATTTTTTATATTATCTCTGATATGTTTTGCAATGTTTAATCCATCAATTTTTGGAATATTTAAATCTAGAACTACACAGTCGTAACTATATATATTTAATAAATTCATGGCTATTTCACCATCTTCAGCATAATCTACTGTATAGCCTTGTTTTTGCATTATGCGGATTACCGGATTCGCGATATTTTTTTCATCTTCAATAAAAAGTATTTTCATATTTGAAAAACTTAACCTGAATCGATTATACGGTAATAAAGGTAAAAAGTGGGTAAAATTGAAATTTATTTTTTTACCAAATTCCAGCTGTACAGTAGAAATGAAACGACAAACCCAATTGCCATTATTAATGAGCTGACTTCGTTTTGTGATTCTATAAATTCAGATCCCATAGCTGCTGCAATAAAGATTGCAATTAAACCTAACGAATTGATAATTTTTCCTATCTTATCTTTACTTCTTACTGATTTAATAACTAAAATAATTGCTAGTGTTACCAATATTGTTCCAAGAACAATATGGGATACGACAAATATATTTTTCATTGCGAAAGCCCATGGCTTTTCGTCTACTGCTTCTGGAAATTCAATAAATAAATTTACTATCATTCCCAATACAAAAGATACAGCAAGTGTAATTAACATTGCCCAAGAATATTTTTTTTCTATACTCATATGATTTATAAATATTTATAATTTAACATATTTTTTCATTTATAGTCTCGGGGCTATTAAGCTCAAAGCTTTCGACTCATATTTTTGAGCATCATCTCTGTTCTTTCCAGATATTGCGATGTTTAACTTAACATTATTTTTATAAAGCACTAGCATTTTGTCAGAATAAAAAGCTTCATATTTATCTTTATCCATAATGACTATTCCTGATTTACTTTTTGTAGCCAGCTTTTTGGCGTTATCGTATATAGATTTCGAAGTTAATCCTGTTTTCTTTTGTTCTTCTGTGATATTTGAATCCTGAACTATTGTGAGTTGTATGAATCGGGCGGGAAGATTCGCGTCATTTACTGAATATTTGCACGTTACCATTCCTATGGAATTTGTGGAATCGCCAGGTATTCCAACTGTAGTCTCTTCTTCCAATATTTCTTTGGCTTCTTTCTGAGATAATAATTCACATGGCTTGATGCCTGTAATATTGTACGGGTCCTTCACTTCAGCCTTAGCCGAATTTGATGGACGGAATATAATTGTTAACAATACAACCAATAATACTGCAAGTACTAATGCGTATAGATACCTTTTGCGTAACAACTTATCCATGATATTAATAAATCTAATGGATTATAGAATATATTGGCAGAAAAATCTTGCTTATTATCTATTCTCTTTCACTTTTCGTTCTTTAGCCGCTTCAACTTGTGCCTTTTGAGTTTCTTTATATTGTTCAACTTGTTTTCTGACCCTGGTAAAGTTCTTCTCTCGCTACTCTTTTTGCAAAATCTAAATCATCGGGGTTCATTTCTGCTAATTGTTTTTGTCTTACGTGTTCGGGTGTTATTTTTCCTGCCATAATAAAAAAATTATATAAGAATATGATACAAAAAAGTGTACTATAAATTTCCTCAATTGTTAATGCTATGAGATATCAGATATATATTATGTGAAATTTTCGAAATCAGTTGTCATTATTCCGATTTTATCATTGTTGATTTGAAATCCTTCGAAGCCTGGTAAATTTTCAATAAAATATATCCCCTGTTCTCCCATTACAAATGCAGATGTAGCCATTCTATCTGCTTCATAAATATTTTTAGCTATGATAGAAATACTAGCTATTTCAGTACAATTCTTTTTATTTATTGGATCGTAAATATGTTCACCTCTAATATATGTGCCTGAAGTGGCTATGCCTTCTCCGCTGAGGTAAACTGTTTTCACGATATTTTCCTGCTTCCAAGGATCTTTGATTCCGACACTCCATTTTTTCCCTTCATCATTAAATCCTTTGGTTTGTATGTCTCCACCTGCATCAATGAAATAATTTTTAACATTATGTTTGTCCAAAATTTTTGATGCCTTCCATATTGCCCAGCCTTTGACCAAACCACTTGGGTTAAATTTATTATTATAAAAAACATCGAAATATCCGTGGCTTTCTTGTTTCGTTAATTCAGAAAGGTTAAGCACTTCCTTCATTTCTTCGCTATAATCTTTTTCCGAAATTTCTTTTCTATTAATTTTTGATACTTCGCTACTTTCTTTATACGGGCTGAATGTTTCGTCAATATGAATGAAATAATCAAAGACTTCATCTACTATTTTATTACTAATTTCTTTATCAACTATGCAGATAGTTATGGGCATTCCCATTATCAGTCTTGTTTCTTTTGTCATATTGCTTGGCTTAGAGCTGAGCTTAATGATTTTATAAATGCATTGCTGGTTAATGTTGCACCGCTAATTACATTTACATTTGCACTTTGGGATTGTATGGTGTCTTGCTTCAGTATTGGGCTTACATAAGAACTAATGCTTGAAGACTCTCCTCCGCTGGGTAATTTCAAAAATACTACATCTGATATTTTCGAATTTGTAATAACTGCCTGTATTTGTACAGTTCCGTATCTATGAGTGTACGCAGTTCCAGTATATGTACCGTCCTTATACTTTCCAGATGGAGTTGGTGAAGGTATTATCGTCGGTGTGGGAGTTATGACGGTAGTTCCATTACCCTGAGTTAAGGGGATGGATGTCGCAGGAATAGGAGTTATTGTTGGAACTTTTTGTGTTTGCGTTGATGTTGGCTGAATATTGGCAATTTGATTATTATCCGCTGGAACTGTGTAAATGGCTATTATAATTACTGTAACTGTAATAATAAAGGAGATCACTCCTGCTGGAATAAGTATTTTTTTCATCATGTTTTTTAAATAATTTCAATCATTGTAGAATACTAAAATGAAGATGAAATGAAAAGTTTTTATCCTCTCAGGAAACTCATGGTATGACTCGGCGATTAGTCGAATCAGGACTTATGGATATGAGCTATACAAGTCTTCGGCTTAGATATTTCAGAGGTATAAAATTTAAATAATGATATTTTATAAAACTAGTCTACTAACTCCACTGGCTATTTTAGCTATCATTTCTTGTGTAAAACCTAAAAGTTTAGCTCTTTCGTATGCTTCTTCAGGCGTTTTGGAATCAGCTAAAATTTGACTAAGCGATGGTCGTACAACTTCACCATTAACTACAAGTGGTTTTCCAGCTTCTAATGCTTGAAATTGATTAAAAACAGAATGAGCTTCTTCTTTGCTTGAAGGTTTGTTTCCCATATTAATAGATTAATAGAATAAGACCGCGGGTGCGGTGAAAACGAATCTAGCGAAAAATTGTATAAAAAAATGTTACAATAAATATTACAAAAATATATTTAATTTGTAAAGAGGTCTTCTTCCTTTTTTATAAAAAAAACATTATTATTTACCAAATTTATACTTTTTTATTATGAAACTTCCAAAATGGGCTGTTACTGTAACACCAGTATCGAAAATTATAGCTCTCATACTACTTATTACTATACCTGCTGCTGCTTTTTTAATAGGTTTTTTATTAAGCGGTAATAAGTCTAGTGATGCAAATACAACATTTAATCCATCACAGACAGTTTCTCAAACAGATAAAGAATATGTTTTTAATGATACATATCAATTTGTTCTTCCTGGTGGCTGGTATTTGGTTAAAGAGATTGGAAACAAAACTATTTATAAATTATCAAAGGGAAATTTGAATATTACTATAACCGATTCATTTGGTTTCAGTAAGACCTCTTTGCCCTCTGCTGATGCTAAATCAAAAATAGATTTAAATGCTACTTTACTTGATAAGAAGATAGATAATTATTCTGCTGATGTGCAAGGAAATGCGAAATTTTATTATACAACGATGGATTTGGATAGCAAGCAAGAAATTAACGGTGGAGTCAGCATTATTTGTTTCTCAACAGAAGATGAAATAATAAAAAATAAGGGCGATATAGAAAAAATAATTTCGTCAATGAAATTAGTAGTGAAAGAATACTCAGAATTATATGATGATGAAAATATTACGTTCAAAGGTTTCGGCAAATATGTTGCTGCAAAAATTAACAATAATATTAGAGCGGATAGTTTATCCTGTTTGGGAAAAATAACAGCATATAATGTAAAAATGAATGAATATAGCGGACAGCCTGCTGTAAGTTTTTATATTTGCGATAATATTGAATCTTCAGATATTAGTTCGTGGACTACTAAATTCTTTAAAGATGGCAAGAATGGAATTAAGTCAACAGACGCGATCAAGAATGTTACTAGATTTAATATGACTGGTAAAAAAATACAATATGCCCAAGATGGATATCCAAATAAAAATTTTGCTGAAGTATATTTCAAAGGTACTAAGTCATTATTAATAACTAATATCGGAATGATAGAACAAGAACAGCAAAAAGCAAATCCAGAATTAAATTCTGATTTTGAAAATATTTTAAAAAACATTGATGTAAAAATATGAAAATAATAGACATACTAAGAAAATTAGGAATAATAAGATTCGGATCTGTAGGAGGTACATATACAAGTTACAAAAATAGACCTGATGAATTAATGTTCGATAATGTATATGATGCGAAAAAAGATCGAATAAACAAAGACGATATTAAGAATGTCGTAAAAAAAATAAAGAAAAAATGAGTAGTAGATATCGAGCACTAAAAAACGAATATAGGAAAAAGCATTAATAAGATTTTTTAGATTTCCAAAATTTCAAATTATCAATAAACTCATTCTATATAAATAAAACATTGTAGCTTACACAAGTTATACATGATGATGTTTCAAACCTTATCTCTATACTAAGTCAAATTCTTAATTCACTGAAGTTTTCTCCGCTCCAGCTAATATCAGAATATCACTGCCATAAGGTGGTTCAATATTGCTTGGTAAATCTTCTTTATTTAATACCTGTGCGTTTATTTTTTCTTTTAGAAATTCAACAGTTGCTGTCTTATTTCCTGTTAAATCTACTATATAATTTCCGGTTCCAATATCTTTTGAATTAGGATCAGTTATTTCTTTTACGAAAATGGTCCCAGAAAAAGTAGTCTTTACCCAATATGAAGCACCTATTTCTTCAGAAAAAGAGGACGTTTTCGTATACCCCCTCCCGGTATTATAAATATTTATTTTCGCATTTTCTGTTATCACTTTCGGATTATTCAAATAAAAATTTATACAATTTTGCAAAAGTGTAAAATCATTATTTTTCATTGGTAAAATATAATATCCATCACTTTCGTTATATTCTTTCATAGCATTTCCACCGCAAGCTGTGAAACTTGTTACTAAACTATATTGTTTATCTTTACTAACCTTATTTTTTAAATCATAAGCAGCAAGTAATGTCTCCAAATTAACTTTATTTGAACTAGATAATTCACCATCACCAATTTGAGTTAACATGTTATTTCCAACAGCCTGAATTATGTTTTGAATTTTATTTACATCAAGCCCTTCATTTATAACTTTTTCTTGAATAGCTTTAATAACTTGTTGTTGTCTATATGCTCTTCTGAAGTCTGTACCTTCAAATATCGGATCACCACTTGTCATACTATAACATACATTATGCACTCTAGATCTCGCAAATTTCAAAGCTGTGCCTCCGTCCATGTGTTGAAGACCTTTATAAAATTTTATAGTCTCAACACCTTTATCACCTTCTATAGGATAACCAGCATCACAAAATGAATTTTCTACTTCTATATCAATACCGCCCACGCTATCAATAACCTGTCTGAATGCATCGAAATTAATAATGGCAGTATAATGAATTTGTAATCCTGTCATTTTATTTATAGTATCGCGTAATAATTGAGCACCACCACCAGGATAATTCTTATTAGCCCCTATGTTTACTGCGGCATTTATTTTTTCAAAATCAGTTTTTGTCCCATCGGGAAATGTGAAATTTAATCCAATATCTCTAGGAATTGAAATAAATTCAACATTATCATTCTTCGAATCATATGAAATAACCATTATGCTGTCAGTATTTCCTACTTGCTTTAAGTCATTTGTTAGTGTATTAGCCCTATTATCTACTCCTAATATTAAAATATTGGTTCTGCCATCTGTAGAATTAAGTTCATTCTTTTTTCCTGTTAATGTATTTACCAATGCTGGTATTGGATTTAAATCAAATGATTTCGTCAAAGCACCGATCGTTCCAGAAAAATATAAATATATTCCACCAATCATAATTATAAATATAAGTAAAAAAATCCATTTCTTCTTACCTTTTTTCTTCTTTATCTTATTTATCTCATTTCCAGAAATACTTTTGAAATCGGGTGTAATATTTCTTTTGAATGAAGGTACTTCTTTAGACTTCTTTTTTCGATCTATAGTGGGTTTATATTCATCAAGCTTTATTTCTCTCATTGATAAGGTGTAATTATAAAATGTTTCAAACTAGTCTCGTACCGTGTCATGATATTTTATATCATATTATTTTACAATAATTTGATTTCGCTATGTTTTATAAATCATGTTTTCATTCGTAATCGGGAGTTTTATATGAAGTTTGTATGTTTAATCGGACAATAACCATACAATTAAGTCTAAAACTTGACATAAAAAGTGTTTTAAAAGATAATTAATGTTCTAAATGGTTAAGTAACTTAATAAATGTCTAGATCTCAAAGAAGAAAAAATATAGATAAACTTTTCCGTCAAATGACTGAAATGAGTAATTGTGTATGGCGCAGAAATGTTTCTTTTTTAGAAAAACATAACATAACTTCTGCACAGATGAAAATTCTTTCTGTATTAGACTCTGGAGAAGAAGTAACGACCTCAATGATAGCCAAACATTCAGGACATACATTATCTGCAATAACACAAATAATAGATCCGTTAGTAATAGAAGGTTATATCATTCGTGAACAAAATAGTCAGGATAGGAGAATTATTTTCCTAAAGCTAACAGTTAGTGGAAAGAAAAAAAATAATGAAATTAAAAAAGAATATGTTGAGTTAGTGTCAAAAAAAATGATAAATATTTCAGATCATGAAATTGAAATAATGCTGAAGATATTTGAGAAGTTAGTTTAATTTGTAATAAATATTTAAGAAATATAATTATGGAAGTACATGTAAATCCGATAAAAAAATGGGGAGTATTAGTTACGTTGAGTTTGGCACTATTTATAATAATTTTAGATAGTACAATTCTTAATGTTTCTATGGCATATGTTGTTAAGGATCTAAATACAGATCTCAAAACCATACAATGGGCAACAACATTATATTCATTAATAGTGGCGGCTTTAACAATAACAGGCGGTAGATTGGGAGATTTATTCGGTAGGAAAAAAATGTTCGTAATAGGTGCTGTGATATTTGCACTTGGTTCTTTCATGGTTTCAATAAGCAATAGTGCAACGATGCTAATAACAAGTATGGCTTTGATTGAAGGCACAGGTGCTGCATTAATGATGCCTGCAACAGCTTCATTGCTTGTCTCTACTTTTAAAGGCAGAGAGAGAGCAATTGCATTTGGTGTCTGGGGTGGAATTGCAGGAGCTGCCGCAGCATTTGGTCCAATTGTGGGAGGTCTTATAACTACAAATTATACTTGGCATTGGGCATTTAGAATAAATGTAATTGTTACATTAGTATTGATTGCAGGAGCTTTTTTAATTAAAGAAGTCAAAGATAAATATCATAAACCACAACTAGATATTGTAGGTGTAATATTATCTGCAGTGGGAATGGCAACTCTAGTATATGGAATTATTGAGTCATCAACATTTGGTTGGTTACAAGCCAAAATGCCGTATGAAATATTTGGCAATAGTTACGATTTATTGGGACTTTCTATAACACCTTACGCAATAATTTTTGGGTTAATAATTATTGGTTTATTTATACTATGGGAAAGAAAAAGAGAAAATGATGGCCAACAGCCTTTGATTTCAATGCACATATTTCAAAATAAACAGTTTGTTTCTGGTTCTGTTACTACTGCAATCATGGCTTTGGGACAAGCGGGTTTGATCTTTTCTATTCCTGTTTTTTATCAAGCTGTGAAAGGTAAAGATGCTCTGGGGACAGGTCTATCTCTATTGCCTATGTCGTTAAGTTTACTTATAGCTGCACCATTATCAGGAGCATTGAGTAAGAAGGTTAAGCCAAGAGTACTTGTTCAAATTGGATTGGTCTTCAATATTATTGGTTCATTTTTATTATATTTAGGACTTAATGTTAACTCCGATGTTTTGCAGTTTGCACCTGGACAAATATTGTTTGGCATTGGATTTGGGCTTATATCAGCGCAAATTACAAATATTACACTTTCAGCAGTAGATATCAAATATGCAGGTGAGGCTTCAGGTTTGAATTCAACAATTAGACAGTTAGGAGCCAGTCTTGGTTCTGCAATTATTGGTGCGGTTTTCCTTGCTGGATTTACATCATCTATGATGAATGGAATTAATAATAGTAGTGTAATAAGTGCAGAGCAGAAAACTGAATATGCTGCAGATGTAGAAAAAAATCCATCGAAATATCAATACTTTCAAGCTCAAATGGCAAAAAATATGCCCGAAAATGTTGCGTCTGACATTGTTTTTGAACGTAATCAAGCAACTGTTGATGCTGGTAAAAGCGCACAGGTTGTAGCAATTATCGTGTCTGTATTGGCTTTGGCAGTATCGTTCAGTCTACCAAATACCAAGAATATACATAAAGAAGAAGTTCCTGGAATGGAATAATTTATATAGCTTATAGAAAAGATTTCGTACTAATAATGCGAATCTTTTTCAAAAAAGCTATGCTAATAATGACTAATTTTTTATCCTATAATATATTTACTATATTTATATTTGAAGAAAAAAATAATCAGGTGTATTATTCCAAGTACTTAAACTGAATGCCTATGCTGGGTGTGAAGTTATACAAAAAACCAGTGTGCATAAAATTCCCCGATACTGAAATTCCTAATATATGTGATAGTAATATGTCAGATTTTATTCTGAAAATAAATGCTTATCATAAATATTCGGATGGAACTTACTCATTTGATACAGTAGGAAAATTCGACGGTAATGATGTTGGGCTTAATTTATCCATCAATAGTAAATTGACTGCTGGTTTCGCTTATGATTCTGTAAGAAAGAAATCTTTTTGTCAAAATGGTGTAGCATTTCATTCATATGGAAAAATGAGTGATTTATTTATCAATGCAATTAGCAAAATATATGGTTTACAAAGATATAATTTGATATTTAAAGACGGTGCTAGTTTTACTGCGTTACCAATGGAATCAAATAAAATTGAATTTGAAAAAAGGCGTATTAATATTAAGCTATTTACAAATTATAAAAATTTAGACGAATACGGTGAAGTATATATCTATATTGATTTGCCACGACATGTAATTGAAGTTAGAGAAAAAGATGAAAGTTATAGGATATCATTTCTAAAAGCACTTTCTTTAAATTATTAATTTGTAGACTTAGTAAATTCTATACATAATGAATATCAATATAAAATAAAGCTCTGTTGTAAGTATGAGATAATAATTTCCCATTAATAAGCATTATCAAAATAATATTTCGCCCATAGATACATTATTGTTGATTCAGCACCTTTATGTGTATTAACACCGAATTCTTCAATCCCATCATAACAAGATCCGTCACAGCTGATTATTAATTCGTGTAAAATATTATTTCCATAAAACCAGCTCATCCACTCTTCAGCCTTTGTTAAAAAAATAGTATCGTTAAAAAATTTATAAGCTTTTACTAATAACAAAACCATAAATGCTACATCTATAGGTTGTTGACCATAGATATCTTTAGTAACAGAGCCAATATCTTGCCATATCCTATTGCCGACAGGTGCAGGTATTATCCCAATTCTCATGTTCTTTTCTAGTATCGATATGGATTGTAAAATTATTGTAAATAAATTTTCATCTTGAATATTGAAATGATGACAGTAAGAAATCAACGAAAATGGAATAACGGCATTCGCATAAATTAGTTTATTTTCAAACCAGCCGTTTTTAAAATCAAATTTCTCTATTAACTTATTTAAGCTAATATCCGCTTTATCTTTTGAATTTAAATATATTGAACTTAATAAATAATAAGCTATTGGCCTGACATATTCTGTATTGTCCAAAACATCTTTATTGATTAAATTATATAAAGATAAACATTTTACCACTTCAAAATTTGAACTCATCGAAAAAGTTAATGCCCACAAAGCTAATCCTTGGGCATCAAGAGAAGTAGATTCTAAAATAGGTTTTCTTTCTTTATTAAAATATAAAACTAATCTATTATTTATGATTGAATTTTCAATATATTTTAAACATACTGATGCTTTTTCAAATTTTTTATAATACAAAAATACTATTAAAGCACGAGCTGAATCATCCAGTGCATAACCTTCTTCTTTCAAAATATTGTATTTATCCGCATGTTGCCATACTCCAAAATCATCGGTTAATAACTCTAAATATTTTGTAACATCATCTTTCATAATTTAATTTTCAGAAATAAATCTGAATAAATTCAGATTTCTTCTTGCTACACGCGGCCACTGCATTTGTTTACCCAATTGGAATGAACTATTTCGATATTTGTTATACAAAGCGTTATCTGAAAAAACTTCTATTACCGATTTCGAAATATCATCCGAATTTTTGAATTGAACTATGATGCCTGTACCATTGGCCAACATTTCTTTAGCGTAATTATATGGTGTTGAAATACAAATCTTTCCTGCTCCCAGTGCATATGCCAATGTTCCTGATGTTGGTTGTTGTGGATCTAAATGAGGTGTCAAAAAAATATCTGCCGCAAGATAATAATCTTTTAATTCTTCAAGAGTTAAATATTTATTTATAAAGATTATATTATTTGATAAATTTAATTCTTCAATTATTTCTTGTAATTTCTCTCTATATGCTTCTTTTTCGGATCTTAATAATGATGGATGAGTCTGACCAACAATATAAAATTTAGTATTTGGAAAAATCTCGATAATTTTTGGCATAGAGTTAATAACATATTCAATTCCTTTACCAGGTCCCAATAATCCTGACATAAGAAGCATCCTTTCTGTCTCGATATTTAATCTTTCCTTATATTTAATTGTATCTTCAAAAGTGAAATCCGGAACGCCGTGATAAATTAATACTGCTTTTTCTTCAGGACAATCATATACATTAATCAATATTTGTCTACTATTTTCACTCATTGCGATAACAGCTTCTGATTTTTCTATAATTCTTTTTATAATATATTTTTTATGTTCGTCTGGTTCTTGTAAAATGCTATGAAAACACGATACTAGCTTTTTTTCTAACATATCGATCATTGGTAATATATAATCACCATCTACACCGCCAAATAGTCCAAATTCATGCTGCAAATTTACAATATCTGCAGAGGATTGATTAATATAATTACATGCGGAAATATAATCTTCTGGATTATTCTGACTAATTCTATATTTTACTTCCCATGGATAGTCATAATTTTCACCATTGTCATTTAATGCAATAATTTCCGCTATGGCTTCAGGATTTTGGTGATTAATGGCATTAGTTAAATCTTTTGTAAATGTGGCTATACCACACTTTCTAGGGATATAACTACTGATGTAAATACTTCTGACAGCCTTTTCTTTTTCGTTGAGGAAACTTGTATAGTTAACCTTTTTATTATTCATGGGATTTTTCAGTGAAATAAGACCACTGTACCAACACCACATATATTTATATAACGTGGATATATAGATTATACCATACTATCTTTTTCAATATATTGACGAGAGTATAGCACTATAATAATGTAATAGATATGGGGAAAAAATAGCGTATGATAAAAAAAGTGAACTTTATTGTAAAAAAAGAGGGACTTTTTCATCCCTCTTAAAATTTATAACTTATAAAAGTTAATTAATTCTCGCTCCACCCCATTCAAACATGAAGAATCCACTTCTATTTACTTTACTTAGTACAGGCTCAGTAGTTTTTCTTTCACTATCCTCACCTCTATATAGCATGAAGTAACGTTTATAATTTTCTGGTTTTGGAGTGATAGTTAATGGAGCATATCTGTCCAAGAATTTTTCATCAACAAAATTTATATATATATATTTATTATTTTCTTTATCTAATCGAGGAATCCAATATTCTAGAAATTGAGCTTTTTCTTTCTCATTAAATCCCAATTCGTCTAATTTCTGTGCTAGGAATATTTTTACATCAGATTTCAGAATAACCCATCCATTATTTAAATTTTCAAAATTCGTGTTGAATTTACCTTCCCAAAATAAATAATCAAATGTTTTATCATTAATTACTAAATCGCCGTTTGGTTTGGCTAATACATTCCATCCTTGATCATATCTTGGTTCAGAATATGTTAATGCACCATCAATCGATAATTTTACATTAACTTTCGTATCTTTTGTTGGGTATAAATATACCGCTGGTTTAGCACAACCTCCAGTCATTATGAATTCACGGCTGGCAAATTTAATTAATCTTCCAAAAGGATCTTTCCAATAAAATACAGGATGATATTTTACAAAATCATTATAAGGCAATAATGAGGCATCATCTTCTGTTATTGTATTGTATTTATTTATATTGGGATAATCTTCAACATATATTTTTTTCGTGTATGTATCAGCATTTGGATCTTTGAATTCATAAACAGGATCATTATCTGATGTTGTACCGGTTTGTTTTAATAAATCCATTGAAAGATCTGTAATTTCTACGCCATAACTTCCCATACCATTACTTCCCATACCGCAAGAACCAATTGAAATATAATCATATTGATATTTATTTTTACCAGTATTTCCTAATGTCCATGAAATGTTTGGTGGTTCCGAACTACTATAAAAATTTGGAGCAAAGCCATTAATCATGAAGAATCCTTCTTTCGTTTTTGTATATATGGGACTTTTTATATCAGAACTCGATACATATATTTGCACACCATTGTCTGATTTCATTGATTCTTTGAAATAACTAGGATCCGATATTGATGTAATAGTTGCATTTGTAAAATTTATTTTTTTTACAGAGATATTACTTTTATTTAAAGTTTTATAAATTTCAGTATCTTTAATTTCTGATGTTGAATCTCCAAAATTATTTGGAGCTAAAATTTGATAATCATTTGATATCGTTTTTCCATCAGAGTCTGTATATGAATAATTCATGTAGTTAGCAACAATAAATTTATTGTCTTTTGATAACATTACAAATTCTAATGTTGGAAAACTTGATGTTCCAAAACTACCATTTGAGAAAGTATAAATTAAATTATAATCTTTGTATCCACCATCTGTAATAGTACCAATTTTGTAATATTCATTTATAGAGTCAATATCTACATTTGCTGGTGGATATCCCATACCAGGTCCTTGATAATCGTTAGAACTTACATATTTGAATGCATTAATATTATAAAGTCTTATAGGTTTATCCAATAATTTAACAGGTACACTGCCTAAATTTAGTGACTCTGGGATTGGAGTATTTGAAGGTGTAATAGTCTCTGTAACTTTAATATCTGTTGGAAACACTACTTCAGTATAAGGGCTATATACACTGGTAGTTGGCGAAATTATCACATCTTCTTTTTTTACAGTTTTGTTAGTCATTAATATAGCGAGTATTACTGCAACAGATGCCAAAACAACTAATGTTCCACCAATTATGGATAATGTTAGTATATTTTTTTTATGTGGTGTTAAAGGTGCTTTATTACTAGGCAATACGTCAGGTGAAAATTGAGGAATTATATTTTCGCTAGGCGGATTAGAAATGTTCTCTTTCTCTATATCATTCACATCATTCACAATAATATTTTCGTCGGAAACAACTTTTTCTACGTTATCTGACATTTTTAGATATTAAATGTATACAATATAAATACTTTAGAAATAAATGTAAAGTTATTTCTAAATTTCAAGTGTTTTACTAAATTATTTATTTATGAAAAAAACAAGAGTTAATATAATTACTATCGCAATGAAGGATATTAGTAAAAATAATAAAAAATAGTTAAATTTGTGTCCTGTTTGAGTCTCTTTTACAGCTTCAATATCTTCCTTAATATCATCGGGTAAATCTTTTACAGGTTTCATTTCAATTCAAATATTTTTATTATAAAACAAATAATATCTGCTACGCCAAATAGTTATATAGAATGTATGTTAATTATTGACTGGTATTTGTATCTCGAATATGTGCTTGTTCTCATCCCTCTCTCCATTTAATGATGTTGTTAAGTATAATTCTCGTGGACTAATCAGTACATTATCCTTAATTCCTTTTTCAGCTTGATATTCTTCGAGATATTTCCAATGAATAGATAATAAACTACCTGAACCTTTGTATGTATATGTTAAAGCTTGGTGCAGAGGGAATTTTTCACTTTTTACTTTTTTTGATCCTTCATCATTTAATTCCATTACTTCGTTTTTAATAACTCCAATCTTCATTTCTGAATCTTTGGGATTGTATCCATGCTCAATAAAAATTGTTAGAAATGTTGCATTCGACGAAATTTTAGAAAAATAATTCTTTAATTCAAAACAAAAATCTTTAATACCAGCGTAGGATCCTTTCCTTACAATATAATAAATTTCATAAGGATTGATCGTTTTGATCTCTGGCTTAATTATAAAACCAGTTTCTTCAAGATTCTTATTATACTCATCGATATTAATTAATGAATTATTCAGAAAATTTATTTCTTCTTCAATAGATTTTTTTTTAATCTGAAAAATATCATGAAGACTGTAATTTTCTTTCAAATAACCACTTATATCTTCTAATGATAATCCTAACCTTCTCATTAATGAAATAATTTGAAAATCAAGGATTTGTTCTGATTTATAAAATCTATATTTATTTGACGTTTTTTGAAAAGGTTTCAAAATGTCTTTCTCATCGTAAAATAAAATTGTTCTTTTTGTAGTTCTTGCGAGTTTTGCGAATTCTCCCGCTGTTAAATAATTATTCATTGACTGTGACGCAGCGTAATAGATTAAAATCTTGAATAGATTAGTACATATGAATATTAGCATTAAAGGTGCAAGAGAGCATAATTTGAAAAATATAGATTTGGAAATACCTTTTAATAAAATTGTTACTTTTATCGGTGTGTCGGGATCTGGAAAATCTACTATAGCATTTGATATCTTGCATGAAGAAGCACAAAGAGAATATATTGAGTCAATTGGCAGTTACGCTTCAAAATTTCTTAGAAGGCCGGATAAACCTATAGTTGATAAAATAAGTGGATTATCACCTACTATTTTGATAGATCAAAAAAGTCTTCATGGTAATATTAGATCTACAATTGGAACTTATACAGATATTTATACCTATATTAGGCTATTATTCTCAAGATGTGGTAGTGAAAAATTTGATGCAGGAAATTTTTCTTTTAATAATCCTGAGGGGATGTGTCGAAAATGCATTGGTAGAGGTATCGATTATGTTATTGATCCTAAATTATTATTTGACTTTGATAAAACATTAAATGAAGGAGCGTGTAAGCATAGAAATTTTAAACCTGGAAGCAGATATTGGAATATTATTAAAGCTACGAAAAAGGTAGATATGGATAAAAAAATTAATGCCATGTCTGCTGATGAATTAAATTATCTTCTCTACTCTCCCAAAGAAGTATTAACCTCTGGCGAAGGTTATGTTCAAAGCTTCTCATTCAAAGGAATTATTAGACAATTAGAAGATCGTTGCAAGGATGAGCGAAATTTGAATAAAGATTTGAATAATAAATACAGGATTGAAGTTACATGTAATGAATGTCATGGATCTAGATTGAATAAAAATGTTTTGAAGTCTTTGTTAAATGGAAAAAATATTAATTATTATATTAATTTATCTTTAATAGATTTAAATAATGAGATAAAAAAAATTGATCATAAACTTGCTGTTGAAATTATTCCATTTATTATTGAAGGTACAAATGTTTTAATTCAGCTTGGACTTGGTTATCTAACTTTAAATAGGTCAGTAACTACATTATCCGGCGGTGAAGCTCAGAGATTAAAAATTGCGGGTAAGTTGGGCAGCAAAGGTAACTTTTTTATACTTGATGAACCGTCTAGGGGATTGCACTTCCATGATATTGAAAAAATAATTAATTTAATTAATAAAATAGTTGATGCTGGTAATAGCGTATTAGTAATTGAACATAATTTAGATATTATTAAAAGTGCTGATTGGATAATTGATATGGGACCTGGCGGTGGTGATGACGGTGGACAAATTTTGTATTCTGGTCCGATAACTAAAATTAAAGAATGTAATAAGTCTGTTATATCTAGATATTTATAAGTTTTATAAATAATTACTTATATATCATGCCACTCAGCGGTATGACAGTTCGGCATAATCTGTACTAAATATGCACCTAAGGCTGCGAAAAATGGTAGTAGTATGCAAATAATTAAATTATAGATAAAAGCTGTTTTGGGATTATTAGAATTTTGAAATATATAAAACTAAAAAACATTGACGAAATTATTGATGCAAAAAAGAAAAGTCCCCTTGTTATTAAAAAATTTTTCATTCCGTTTTACTAGCTGTGTATAAATCTAAAAATAATCCACCCCTTTGCTTTAATTCCTCGAAACTCCCCTGCTCCACTATTTTTCCTTCATTTAGTACTAGAATATGATCAAAATAATTTAATAAAAAATATTTATGTGTGACATAAATTAGTGTAATATTTGGATAAGAATCTATAATATTTGTAATAACCGCTCTTTCTGTCTTAGGATCTAAGCTTGCTGTAGCTTCATCTAGAATTAAGACTGGTCTATTTTGAGCCAAAGCCCTAGCTATACCAATGCGTTGTCTTTCTCCACCTGATACATTTATTGAACCTTCTGTAATTCGACTGTCAATGCCCTTTTTTAATCTTTTTATTAATGGCTCTAGGCATGATATTTTAATTAAATTATCATGGTTTTCTTCAATATTTATACCTGATATAAATATATTATTTTTTATACTATCTCTGAATAACTGTACATCTTGAGGAACGATGCTAAAAATCCCAGTAATATTATCTACGTCAAGATCATTATAATTTATGTCATTAATGAAGATATCGCCTTTGTATTTTGTAATCACTTTTAATAAAATATCCAACATGGTGGATTTACCACTGCCTGTATAACCAACAATTGCTACTTTCTCACCACTTTTAATATTGAAATCTATATTTGAGAGGGCGTCATATCCCTTTCGTTCATAAGATAAATTTTTAGAAATTAATGAATGGAAAAAAATTATTTTTTCATTATCATTTGTAATTCTTTTGTTATTATTAATATTAGAAAATACTTCATGATATCTTTGAATATAATTGACATATTTAATAAATTCTTGAGAATTCCACACAATGTTACTTAAACTTTCAGAAAATGAAGAACTAAAAAGCATTAATGTTGTAAGAGCTCCTATGGTTAAATTTCCATCAAATACTTGTGTAATTCCATATATCAGAATTATTCCTAATGCTATGCTATGGATCATATTGTTATTAAACCATTTCCACATTGATAATTTTTCTCTAATATAATATTTCTTAAATGACATATTATTTTTTTTCAAAATCTCAGTTTCTTGTTTATCATACATATTGAGATAAACTACTGTTTTATAATTTTGAATATATTCATTGATACTGCCGTTCACATTTTCTTGAGAAATATTTTCTATAACACCAGCCTTACTTTGTTTTTTTGATAGATAAATTAAATTAAGTGCAAAAATTAAAATATCTAAAGCAAAAATAAGTAGTGTGAATGGAGTAATAAATGCGCTAACTACTAGAATACCAATTAATTTTCCTACCATTGGCAGATATGCATGAATCATTAGACCGCATATGTGACTCATACTTTCGTATGATTTATCAATTATTCGTAATACATTCCCTTTTTTTTGGTCTTGCCAATAATCTAATCCAGCAAATCTTAATTTATGTACAAGATCTTGTCTGAAATCATTAGCTATCTTGAAACCTATTACCCATCCTTTGAAAATTGTATAAATGTCAATTATTGGGATAGAGACTGTTAAAATAATGTATGCAATTAATGGCCATTGTAGATCACTTATTGAATTAGAATTATTTGCTAAAATATTTATAATTGTACCTAATAATACCGGAGCCGAAATTATCATAACTACATATACAATTCTGCAAAATATCCAAAACCAAAAAGATGGGTATTTACTTATATATCCAAAGATAAGCTTGATTGTATATGTATAATAATTCATAAAATAACTCTTGCTATCGAGTAATAGATTCGCAAATAAAATACCTCATTATATATACTATGATTAATGTGTCTACTATTTGAGCACTACTTTACATAAATTTTTATAAATCAAAAAATGTAACCACTTTTCTTCTACAACGTAAATAATAATTGTCGAGATAATTGAACAAGAAATATTTTTAATAAATTAAAAAAAACAATGATGAAAAAATGTGAATGTTCAAAAAATAATATATGGAAATGACAAGAGTGCCTGATACCATTAACAAAAACCAAGTCGTGTACAAAAGTGAAATATTTGCTTTAACCCGTCGTTACACGTATAGTGATATCTTTGATATATTCAAAAATTTATTAATTTTATAATTTTATGAAAACTGCACCTGAATCTTTTTTAGTTCATACATTTAATGAAGCTTTTAAAGTATTGAAAACGTATGATAGGCGAGGTCGAGAAGATTTTACTAAGATGATTCAATTACATAACGCTGGCTCAAGTGCATTGCTACGTTTATTATCTGGAAATACAAATAATTTGAATAATTTATCTCCTGACCCCGAATTAACTACACTTCAAAATATTGAAGATTATCGTGATGGAGGTCCAAAATTTGATTCTTCAATGAAATATGACTTTGCACCATTTGTTTGGATGGACGATGATTCTTCAGAAATACATAAAATAGAATTTAGTGAAATAGGAAGCTATGAAGATCAACGGCAATTAAGAGAAATGCAAAGATTAGCTGCAAGAAGACAAAAAATCTTATTTTCTGGGACTACGGTTCATGAATATTGTCCTGTTAATAAAGGACCTCTTAAAACCCCTATTGCAATATCTACAGAACCTTTAGAACTCGAAACTAGTAAGTTAATTATTTTACTCTATTAAAATATCGAAAAAGTTAATTAGTGTCATTACTTCCGGCATGGAGAATTTAGTTTTTTTGATATTGTTGATTGTTGGATCTATTGAGTAGTTTTTTGCATTCGTGAAATCGGCTTTGCTGAGATCTGATCCTTTGAATATACTTTTACTTAGATTACATCCTGTAAAATCTGCTGATATTAATATGGATTTTGTAAAATCTGTGTCAAGTATATTACTCTCGCTGAATTTGAATCCTTTGCATGCCATGTCTGAAAAATATGACATGTTGATATTACATTTCAAAAATTCTAAATCAGTAAAAGCTAAATGTGTATCGCATAGACAGAAGTTTACTCCAAGTATTTTACATTTTTCAAATTTAATTCTTTGGAATCTGACGTTGTCCATTCTCGTCATACTGAAGTTGCAATTATTAAAAGAGCATGAAGTAAATTTGCTTGCTGATAGATTTGTATCTGTGAAGTTGCAGCTTTTGAATGTACATCCTTCAAAAGTTATTGATCTTATTTCTTGTTCAGCAAAATCTTCTTCTGAGAATGTCTTTTTTGTATATTCCTCTTGATCTACTATCATTTTAATATTCTATTTATGGCATTATACCGTTAATTTATCCATCGTAATCTCATATACTTTCTGATTGTCATCTAATTTGGCATTTACGAAATTGATGATATTACCTTCCATGATGTCTTTAAAGTAATATTTGACATCATCTACAATTTCATTTTCGAAATTCATTATTTCTTCTTTATCTATCCATATAAGTTCACCATCGTCGGTTGTGTCTTTCTTTGGAATGTCGAAATCAAAGACTTCTGCTTTGAAAAGTCCTATTATGTGGTTATGTTCATAGCCTCCGTTTAATTCTATTATTCCAGAAAAAAAGATATTCTCAGGTGTAATCACATATCCAGTTTCTTCTTCGGTTTCCCTAATAGCCCCTTGTAAAAAATTTTCACCTTCTTCTAATCGACCTCCTACTCCGTTTAATTTGTTCGGGTCAATTCTTTTATGTGACGCTCTTTTTAAAAACAAATATTTATTTTTACAATATATAAATATTACTGATGATAATTCAATATTTTTTGCGTAATCTTTTTCGTTAGACATATTTATAAAAATTTACTTTAAGTTTAATTTACTTTTTAATGTTAAAATATTACAAAGTTCCTAATTTATTAAATAAGTCTTCGTTAGTTGTATATTTATAAATATTTAATCCAGCTACTTTTGCAGCTTCTAAATTTTTTTCAATATCATCAATAAAAATAACTTCTTCGGGCTCTATCTGAATAAATGAACATACATTCAAATAACTATTCGGAAGATCTTTTTCAAACCCAATTTCATTTACCGTATATATTTCATCAAATATATTATCTATTTTATTTTTAATCTCAGGCACAGAATGAATTATACCTTTGGTAAAGCCAAATATTTCATATTTATTTTTTAACCTTTCTAAATAATTCAGAAGTTCGTCGTTTACCCTATAGTAATTGAAGAAGTCAAAGTTAGTATCTTTAGAATGTTCTTGGTAAAAACTATTTAAGCTACCAACTATTGCATCACTTTTTGAAAATACAATTAATCTAGCTATATCCAATAAAATCGCGTTTATCATTTGTTAGTCTTTAATGCATTAATACCTGCGTATTCTACCTTATTCCCTAACTCTTCTTCAATTCTTAATAATTGATTATATTTTGCAATTCGTTCACTTCTACTTAATGATCCTGTTTTTATCTGTCCAGTACCTAGTCCAACGACTAAATCCGAAATTGTAGTATCTTCCGTTTCACCAGATCTGTGAGAAACAATGCTCGTGAAACCAGCATCAGTAGCCATATTAATAGCATTAATACTCTCAGATATTGTACCTATTTGATTTACCTTTATTAATATTGAATTTGCAGCTCTTTCTCTAATACCTCTTTCTAATCGTTTTACATTTGTTACAAATAAATCGTCTCCTACTATCTGAACTTTATCACCAATTCTTTCAGTTAGTTTTTGAAAGCTAGACCAGTCGTCTTCGTCAAAAACATCCTCCATAGATACTATAGGATATCTGTTCGCCCAATCAATATAAAATTCAATTAACTCATCAGAGTTTAAAAATTTACTTTCTGACTTTAAATTATATTTTCCGTCTTCATAAAATTCTGATGCAGCTCCATCTATTGCGATAAAAATATCTTTTCCAGCAACATAGCCAGATCTATCTATTGCTTCCAAAATTACATCTATAGCCATTGAGTTTTTTCCCAAGGATGGTGCAAATCCTCCCTCATCACCAACGCCTGTACTTAATCCTCTATCGTTTAAAAGTTTTTTTAAATTATGAAAAATTTCTGCACCATATCGTAATCCTTCTTTAAAAGTAGGCGCACCAATTGGCATTATCATAAATTCTTGCAAATCTGTAGAATTTTCAGCATGTTTACCACCATTCAAAATATTCATCATTGGAACTGGAATTCTCATTACAGAATTTCTACCACCTATATTATTAAAATATTGATACAGAGGAATATTTTGACATAAAGCCTGTGCTTTCGCGAAAGCCATTGAGACACCTAAGATTGCATTAGCTCCAAGATTCGACTTATTTTCAGTTCCGTCCAGATTGATTAAGTATGTATCTAATAAATTTTGGTCAAAATTCTTATTTGATAAATTTTTATTAATAATATCATTTACATTATTAATAGCTTTCAAAACACCTTTACCTCCATATCTATTTTCCTCATCTCTTAATTCGATAGCTTCGTATGATCCGGTAGATGCTCCTGATGGAACTGAAGCTCTCCCCAAAAATTTATTATCAATTACTAAATCTACTTCAACAGTAGGATTTCCTCTTGAATCAAGTATTTCTCTGGCATGTAAATTTGAGATTACAGACATAATATTATTATTTATTAACATTATAATCTAACTGTGTAGGAATAATGTCAAGAGAAAAATAGATATATAACTGTCTTTGATAGTGTAATAATGTTGTTGTAGCCATTTAGTGCACAAGAAAAAAACACAACGAACAAATAAATTAAACAAAGATGCAAAAATACATGAATTAACTAAATAATATTTATGTATTTATATAATTTATTCATTTGTATATAATAACTATAGAATCCATACCTCGGATATACAAACCTCCAAAAAATAAATCTAAACTAATTGCCAATGAATAGTTTAATAAATACATTAAAGCATCCATACATTTTATTTACCACTGGTTTCATATTATTATTACTAATCATAAGAGAGTATGGTTTTATCTTGTTATTTACATTCATAGTTTATATTG
>Ga0194047_10000310_pt1 | contig 32898 bp, 27 predicted proteins | sample JunL225m_MetaG_2_FD_160070 | JGI IMG/M metagenome (GOLD analysis project Ga0194047, IMG submission 160070) | Anoxic zone freshwater microbial communities from boreal shield lake in IISD Experimental Lakes Area, Ontario, Canada - Jun2016-L221-5m | ecosystem: Environmental > Aquatic > Freshwater... | reverse complement strand
CGTCAATGGTAAGGGCGATAACCGCTGCGCCCGGTCGCTGTATCATCAACTCCATCAATATGGAGCGAGGAACTGAGCGTATCGAAGCGATTATGCCGTTGGCGCGCGACCATGGCGCAGCGGTTATCGCCCTTACCATTGACGAAGAGGGCATGGCGCATACCGCCGAGCGGAAATTTGAGATTGCCACGCGCATCCGCCAAATTGTACATGAAAACTACGACCTACCGGATAACGCCCTTATTTTCGATTTGCTGACCTTCCCGCTTACCACCGGGCAAGAAGACTTGCGAGAAGACGCTTATCAAACCCTTCTGGGTATCAAACGCATAAAAGAAACATACCCGGAGGTTTTAACTATTCTAGGGGTTAGCAACGTGTCGTTCGGAGTAGCGCAACGGGCGCGAGCAGTGCTTAACTCGATGTTCCTGCACCATGCGGTGCAATACGGACTGGATATGGCAATTGTGAATCCAAGCCACATCACCCCCTACGCTGAAATCCCGGATGAGCAGCGCAAATTATGCGATGACCTGATTTTCAATCGAGACCAAGATGCCCTGCCCCGCTTTATCGAGTTTTTCGAGAAAAATACCAGCGCCGGAGTCAAAGCCGAAGCGGAAAACGCAACCGCTGGTATGTCGGTAGCTGAGAAGTTGCATTACCAGATTTTGCATCGCAAGAAGGAAGGCATTGAAGAACTGGTGGATGCCGAAGTGGAAAACCGAGGCGCAGTGCCGGTACTAAACGAAGTGTTGCTGCCTGCTATGAAAGAGGTTGGCGACAAGTTTGGCGCGGGCGAACTGATTCTGCCTTTCGTGCTGCAAAGCGCGGAAGTGATGAAAAAAGCGGTGGCACGGCTTGAAATCTACCTTGAGAAAAAGGAAGGCTACACCAAAGGCAAGGTGGTACTTGCTACCGTCTTTGGCGATGTGCATGACATCGGCAAGAGCCTTGTGAATACCATCCTCACCAACAACGGCTACACCGTGTACGATTTGGGCAAACAAGTTCCGGTCAACACCATCATCGAGAAAGCGGTAGAAGTAGGCGCGGATGCCATCGGTCTATCCGCCCTACTGGTCAGCACTAGCAAACAAATGCCGTTATGCGTACAGGAATTGCAACGGCGCGGCTTAGATTTTCCAGTCATGATTGGAGGCGCTGCCATAAACCGAGCTTTCGGATACCGCACCAATTTTGTAAATAACAACCCTGAAACGCCCTATACACCCGGCATCTTTTACTGCAAAGATGCTTTTGAAGGCTTGTCGGTTATAGACAAGCTCACCGATAAAGCCGCCAGCGCCCAATTTAAAAACCAGTTGCTGATAGAAGCGCACGCTTCGATTTTGAAAGAGCATGAGCGTGATGTCCGCTTAGCGCAAACGCATGCGCGACAGGAAGCGGAAGCGGCTGCCAACGCAGCGCTGAACGGTAGCGTTCGTCCTAGTGGCGTGGAAGACCTCAAGCAACTACCCGAACCGCCTTTCTGGGGTTACTGCACGCTCAAGCAATTACCTTTAGAGCAGCTTTTTGACTTGCTGGATAAAAACACCTTGTTCCGATTGCATTGGGGCGGCGGTAGCAGCAAGAAAAAGCTTGAGGGCGGCTATGATGCGCTGGTAAAGGATGAGTTCGAGCCATTGTTGGCAGAATTGCGCGAGTCGGCAGAGCGCGAAGGCTTCCTTGCTCCCAAAGCGATTTATGGCTACTTCCCGTGTCACGCCGAGGGCGAAGAAGTAGTAATTTATGACCCTGAGAACAAGCAACACGAGTTGACCCGTTTCAGTTTCCCGCGCCAACCCGGCGGCGAGAAGCTATGCCTTGCCGATTATTTTGCCACTACCCAAACTGCCTACGGCAAATACGATGTAATACCCTTACAAGTAGTTACCGCCGGACACGTTGCAAGCGAATATTGCGAACGACTCAACAAGCAAGGTGATTATAGCCGAGCATACTTTGTACATGGTCTTGCCAGTAGCATTGCGGAGGCTGCCGCCGAGTATCTCAACCGACAGATTATCGCAGAACTGAGTCTGCACGAAGGACAAGGCAAACGCTATAGCTGGGGTTATCCCGCTTGCCCCGACCTAGAAGACCAACAAAAGTTGTTCCAACTGATGCCCGTCACCAGCGAAATTGGGGTGAGCATCACCGAAGCGCACCAACTCGACCCAGAACAAAGCACCGCTGCGTTGGTGGTACACCATTCCGGAGCCAAATACTACTCCACCCTAGATCGCGAATCACTTTCCCGCCTGTAGTAAAATAGTAAGAGTGGACACAGGATTAGTTTTAGCCTGTGTCCGCTACCCTAACCATTTTTAGCAGGAGCAGTATTTCATATGGCTATAGGTTTTCAGGTTACTTTTGATTGTAGCGACCCGAACAAACTGGCACATTTTTGGGCGAATGCGCTACATTACAAAATCCCCAACCCACCATCTGGTTTTAATACATGGCATGAATTTCTCAAAGCGCGAAACATTCCTGAAAGTGAATGGGATAGCAAATCCGCGATTGAAGACCCGGAAGGCAAAGGCTCGCGTATTTTCTTCCAGAAAGTACCAGAGCCTAAAATCGTTAAAAACCGGGTGCATCTGGACTTAAATGTAAGCGGTGGCTTTTCGTCTCCGCTGCAAGACCGGATTGATCGGGTTAAGGCAGAAACAGCGCGTTTAATAACACATGGCGCAACCTTGCAGCGCGAAATACAAACCCAAGATGAATACTGGATTGTTTTGGCCGACCCAGAAGGCAACGAGTTCTGCGTACACTAGAAATCCGACAGGTTGAGAACAAGAAAAATTGCCGTAAAAATAGGGAGCGTATCTTTAGTGACACGCTCCCTGCCTGATTTTATCGGCTAATTGTGCGGTTTGGTCCGCGTAACAAGTAGCCCAAGCCGAATAGTAATAAGCCCAAGACCGCCCACCATATATCAAATTGCCAGATAAGGAACAATAAGCCAAGCACAACGGTAGCAGCGCCGGTAAATAGGGGCGCTATTTTTTCCGCCGATTTAAACCCAGTGTTAAAGCGACCCCATGCGTTGTAAACGCCAAACGCGCCGATTACAATAAGCGCAATTCCTGCTACAAAGCTCAGTATGCCCATTTGTCATTCTCCTTTTTCACTAACAGTGATAGCCAAGTTCACGAATATATAGTGACTACTCCCCACGCCTAATACCCCCCCCTAAGTAGGGCATAACCCTTCGGGTCACAGGCAGGCGGCGGGGGCATTTAGGGGCAAACCCACAGCTTGTAATCCCAAGCTTTTGATGTTTAAGGCAGCGTTGATGTCACGGTCTATATGCAATTGGCAATCTGGACAAGTGAATAATCTATCAGAAAGGATGAGCTTATCCAGAAGCCGATGACCACATTTGCTACAGGTTTGGCTGGTGTAGGCAGGGTTTACAGCAATAAAAGTGTAGCCAGCTTCTTCCGCTTTGCTACGCAATATTCTGAAAAATCCCGACCATGCCACATCGTGAATGCTTTTGGAGAGACAATGACTATGCACCATCCGATTGACTGTCAAATCTTCTACCGCGATAAACCCAAACTGATTGACTATCTTTCGGCTATATTGGTGAGAGAAGTTAGAACGCTTGAACCCTATCCGTTCGTGAGTTCTGGCTACAGCCTTGCGCCTAAATCTTCTTTCAGGAGTGCCTTTAGTTTCTTTGGAAAGCTTACGTTGAACCTTAACCAGAGCCTTTTCTTCCTTGCGAAAGAAGCATGGGTTCTCAATCTCAGTTCCATCCGAGAGGGTGGCAAAGGTGTTAAGCCCAACGTCTATACCCACAACGCTCTCAAGTTTAGGCAAGCGTTTAGGTTCTATTTCAACCGAAAAGCAAGCGTACCATTTGCCCGTAGAACTACGACGCAGGGTAAGGGTTTTAATCGTCCCTTCGATAGGACGGTGCAGTACCAGTTTGAGGTTGCCAATTTTGGAAACTTCAAGGCAGTTACCCGCCAACTTAAACCCACTTTGGGTATAGGTGAGGCTGTCATAACGCCCATAACCTTTGAAGCGAGGATAACCGGGTTCTTTTTCGCCCGATTTAACCCGCCGAAAGTAAGCTTGGAAAGCAAGGTCAACCCGTTCGGTAACATTTTGAAGTACCTGACTGTGAACGGTTTCCAAGGAGGGGCGAGAGGCTTTAAGCACAGGAATACGCCGCTTGGTTTCGTAGTAATTGGCAATACGTTTTTCTTCTTCCAACGCCTTTTTACGAAAGCTCAAAGTATCGTTGTAAAGCCAGCGACATTCTTCAAGGTTTCCCTCAAGAATGTGCAAGGTTCGTTTGTTGGGAAATATCCTGTACATAAAAGCTTTTCTCATAAGAACAATCATACTATAGCTTTAGGTAAATGTAAAACTGTTGCCTAATGCCTCGCATGCGCTAGAGTGGTGGCGGATTCAAAACTTAACAATTTGAACTTGCTACCACTTGTGAAAGAATACTATTTTTTGAAATGCCCTGTGAATCCAAACAAGAGACGGTTGCTTTAACGCCGGAGTTTGCTAAGATTAAATTGAGGATATATTGCATAGATTCAGCAATTCGATTATGCTATACTTGAAGAACATGCCGGCTTTATCCCCTGTTTCTTGTACCGTGACTAACTCTTGCCGGTAGCTATTTGCGGAGGTTAAAATGTTTGCTTTTGACAAACCTGTGGTTTGGGTAATTATTCTATTGATTGTTATTGTGCTGTTCGGAGCAGGTCGCCTGACAGACATCGGGAAGTCGCTAGGTCGTGGTATTCGAGAGTTTAAAGAAGAAACTCAGGCTGCCAATAAAGATGCCAAGCCAGAATCCACTACTACGGTTGCCAGCAGTGCCGTTACCCCTGCGGATAATGAAGAAGTGGTGATTACCCGCCGTGAGCGCAAGCGCGAGGACGGCACTACCGAAGTTATAGAAGATCGAGTCATTCGCAAAAAAGCGCAACTATAAGGCATTAGAATGGCGTGTACAGGTTAACCTCTGATGCGCCAGACTGGTAAATTATGAATCTAATCTTTGCCATCGGTACATTGGCATTATTGGCATTAATGTATTGGGGTGCGTATTTTAACGGCAAAGAAATTAAGAATATCCAAATCCGGGGTAATTTGCTATTACAATTCCCGGAATTTCTGTTTAAACTAGTCCTTTTGGGTCTTTGCCTTGGATTAGCTTCCTCCTATACAATGGCGCGTACCGAAAGAGTTTTCGGCTGGTCGCCACGAAATTTTGGCGTTGAATTAGTGATAGGCGTGATTATCGGTCTAGTAGTCCAATACTCCGTCAACTTTATCTCCGGTTTGGCAATCCGCATTTGGGGTCCGCAAATCTACTCCCCTATCATCATGAAGAATGTAGTGCCACGCAAACTCAGCGAATGGATATTAATCCTTATTCCCCTATTGCTGGCAGTAGCGGTGGAAGAAGTTTTGTTCCGGGCGTTGACAGTAGGGGGGTTCTCAAGCCTGATAAACCCGTGGATAATGGCGATAGGCTCTTCTATACTATTCGGTTTGGTTCATGTGCCACAGGGCAAACTAGGCATGGTGTTGACCGGGTTAGTCGGTTTTATCTTTGCCGCAATCTTTATAATTACCAACAGCTTATTAGTGGTTATCAGCGCACACTACGTAATAAACCTACTCCAACTTGCCAAAGCGGGCGAAGAAGAAAACTGGCTAAAGCGTTTTACCCCTGCTGCCTCGCGTGACGATACCAACACTTAGCCGAGAGCAGTATGGTAACGGCGCGTAGGCTCAAACAAAAGCCGGTTCCCATTCAGAACCAGCTAATAGAACTCCAGTAAATTACTAGTGAGAGGCTTTCTGTGGCGCAGAGTTAGCGTTGTTTTTATCTAGCAACGGCACGAGGCTCTCGGCAAATTTCGTGACCTGCTCCCAATCGGTGTACTCGTAATCGCGTTTGATGTCGGTTGGTCCCAATGAGTTGCGGGTAATAATGCGCAGCAACACTTTGTTGATGATATTATACTTGGTGTACTGTAACGCTCCACCGATTAGAATAGTATTGGCAGGTTTCCAGCCTGTCTCGGTCTGAAAGCGGTCTAAATATTTTTCAGCCACCGCATACAGCCGAGAAACTTTTGAGACGGCGCTCACGCTAACCGAGAAAAAGGCGGAGGGCTTGCTGCTAAGAAGGTCGAGATTGGATTTCACGAACTTCACAATATAGGGTTGGTGTTTGCCGCTATGAATCGAAGCGCCCACCAATATAAAGTGATAATTGGCGAGATTAAGGTTAGAGGGTAGTTCGTTACCGCGCACCACCTCTACTACATGTCCTTTACCCTGCACTACCTCGGCAATTCGCTCGGCGATTTTTGTGGTCTGCCCTTCTCCAGTGCCGTAAACAATCAGCAACTTAGCCATATTTTAGTACCTCTCTTAAACGTAAGCTGTCTAAATTTATTATTCATCCAGCAACCAGTCAGAAACATAGTTGAGCGATAGCACTGTAAAAACCAAACTCATACTAGGAGCCAAAATCATCCAAGGACTTGTCCTGAAATGTACCCCTACTTCGTTAATCATATTGCCCCAACTTGCCCCCGGAGGTTGGACACCTAACCCCAGAAAGCTCAGGCTTGACTCGCTCAAGATTACAAGTGCCATACCAAGCGGAACCAACGCCGCAATTGGGCGGATAAAGTTGGGGAACAAATGCTTGATTATTATATGGCGCGAAGATGCCCCCATAACACGCGCCGAATCTACAAACTCGCGCTGTTTCAGGGAAAGCACTTGAGCGCGTGTAAGGCGTGTAACATCGGGCCAGCTAATCAAGGTGATAACAATAAACGCGGTCAGAATTCTTGGAAGGGTATCCACCACACTGACCACCAATATAATCAAAAGCAAGCCGGGGAAAGCATATAGCAAATCGGCGACACGCATAATAATAAAATCCGTCCACCCGCCGAAGAAGCCAGAAAGCACGCCCAACGTCAAACCAATGGAAAGCTGAAAGACTGTCACCCCGACTGCCAGCACAACTGTTACTCTCGCTCCATGAATCAAGCGACTCAGAAAATCGCGCCCCAACCCATCAGTACCGAGCCAATGTGTCGCAGAAGGGTCTTGCCATGCTACCCCTTTACCGCGTTCCTGATATTCTGGACGATACGGAGAAATCTGGTCGGCGAAAATAGCGCAAATAAGAATCACAAAGATAAAAAGTAGGCTAAAAAGTACCAACATATCTCGCTTACGCCCGAACCATGTCTTTTGCCGTTTCTTGAGTAAAGGAAACTCATCCGGCATTGCCTTAGTAAGGTATGGATTTTGCTCCTGCGAGTTTAGCTCAACTGTTGACATAAAATTAACCAATACTTCTGGTACGCGGGTCGATCATCGTATTCAAGATGTCCACCAGCAAGTTTATGATAATAAAAATAGTAGCCAGCATTAACGTAGAAGCTTGTATAACCGAGTAATCCCGCGAAGGAATTGAATCAATGGTCAGGCTGGTAAGACCCGGAATACCGAAGATTCTCTCAACGAAGAAAAGCCCGGTAATGGAACGTCCCGCCAACGGACCAATAACAGTAATAACCGGAATAAAGCCATTTTTCAGGACATGCCAGCGCATTATATGGAAAGGCGATAACCCTTTCGCACGCGCCACCGTCACATATTCCTGCCGCAGCACTTCCACCATTGAGGAGCGACACACCCGCGCAACAAAGGCTGCCGGAGCTAAAGCTGCCACTATTACAGGCATTATGATATTTTCCGGTTTGCCCCACCCGCCCGGCGGTAACCATTTTAAACCTACTGCCATGCCCCAAATCATAAAATAGGATAACACAAAACCGGGCATTGCGCCAAAAAAGCTAACCGCCGCCGTTATAACCTTGTCCGCGAGCTTTCCACGCCGGAGCGCACTCCATAACCCGAACCAAACACCCATAAGCGAGCCAAGCGTTATGGATAGCACACCCACCAATAAGGTAGGACCTATGCTCATTTGTATTATATCAACTACCCGCATATTGGCTTTGGCAAAGGAAATACCGAGGTCGCCCTGCGCTAGGTTGCCCAAATAGGTAAAGAGTTGCAGCCACAGCGGTTGGTCAAAACCATAATGGTGACGCAACTCCGCAATTGTCTCATTATCAACGCCAAGCCCAATCAATTGTTGGAATGGGTCACCAGGTGCAAGCCTTCCAATAATAAAGGTTACAATGACCACACCCAGCAGAGCCGGAATGAAAAACAAAATACGTCGCAATACAAAATTCATTTGATAATTACAGTGGCGCAGTTAGCTACACCACCGCCTTTTTGATTACATTACTCGATTATTGTCACCACAGGCTGCGAGTGTATCGCAGTAACTACCATCAACAAAATAGCTACTAAAGGGGAAGTTTTTACTTCTCAATTCTTGCTCCTTTTAATTCCTTAAATTGCCTGTTAGCAACAAGGGACTGCTAAAGCTTTTTGTGCTAAATCGGATAAAGGTAGCGCGAAATAAAGTAGTTCCCGATTCAAACTATTATAGTAGAAGTTAACACTAAAGAGGGCTAGTCGCTGTAACCTGAACTACCAAACAGTAGTTTGTTTAAATCTTTACTAGCTTTTTTACCCTGCCTTTGGTAACACTCGCGTGACCTATAAGAGCCAGTGCAAGCTCTCCTAAAAAATCCCCTCTCCCGATTTTACGGGAAAGGGAATCGCGAATTTCTAGCTTAGCGACTACGCTTTACCATTTACTCGGCAAGAAATCATCCTCGTCTGTGTACGGGCTAATAGGTTTTTGCGCCGGAATTACCTCACCTTTGACCACGTTTCGGTTTTTGGCAGAGTAAGCCGCTACTCCGGGAAATATCGAGTCATCCTCATCTGCCTCAACTGTAACGGGCTGGCTTGGGGTAGAAATAAGCTCATCATCCGTTCCGGTAGCCGCTTTCTTACCTTCAGCGTACATCCCGCCGTATTGCTCAAGTCCGGCGTGTTTGCCCATTTTAGAAAGGCGGAAACCAAGTTGCCTCGCATCATTGGTCAATACGGCGGTAAAGCGATTGACGATTTCCAGCACCTCATCGCCTAGCATTTCCTCACGCTGGATTAATGCTTCCGCCAGCGCGTGGCACATGTCAGCGTTTGACGACAACAGAGTTTTCACCCGGCGATACTGATTCTGGAGGAAAGCTTCAATTTCCTGCACCGATACAGCCTGCTCGCCCAACACTTGCGAAGATGAAAGATGCCCGTTCATACCAACGAGGTTACAATACAAAATTGCGCGTTGGGTAGCATTGGCAAGGTCGCCGCTGAAACCGGTCATTGCCGTGTTCAGGAAAAGTTCTTCGGCAGCGCGGCTTCCAAGGCTTACCTGAATATCGGCTTCAATTTCATCTTTGGTAAGGGTATAGCGTTCTTCTTTGGGTTTGGGCTGCATAAAGCCCAACGCCCCGCCGTGTCGAATGATAGTCAATTTTACCAAATCTTCATGAGGGTTCAACAACACCTGTGCTACCGCATGCCCAACTTCATGGTAAGCGATGCGCCGTTTCTCCTCGTAAGACATGCTGCGAATAGGCATGCGAAGACCAACCTCGAACAAATCGCGGGCAGCGAGTATATCCTTGTAGGTAATCGCATCGCGTCCGTCAAAGTGAGCGCGTACCACCGCTTCGTTAATGACGTACCGGATAGATACAGGGGTATAGCCAATAGTCTGGGATACCACTTTGCTCATAGGGATATTTTCGTGGTTTACCTTGTCGAGGTAATACTCAATAATCTCACGGCGACCATCCGCATCCGGCAAGTCAACCTTAATCTTGCGGTCAAAGCGACCGGGGCGCAGCAAGGCTTCGTCCAGAGTTTCTACCAAGTTGGTCGCACCAATGGTTAATACATTTTTTCGCACCGCTTTTTTGGCTTTAAAATCAATACCGAGCCAGCGCAGGAATTTACGGGACATTGAGTCATGCACAGGTGGCGGATCCATTTGCACCAGCAGTTCGTTAATCAAACCGCTGCCCATGCCGCCCATCATACCACCCATGCCCATACCCATACCGCCCTGCTGCTGTCCGGCACGTTTCTGCCCGATAGCATCAATTTCATCCAAAAAGAGGATGCAAGCGCCGTATTGATCTGATAGTTTATTGGCTTTTTTGTACAGGGCTTTGATGCTCAACATACCACCCGCTACAAAGGGGCTTTGCAAACTAGCGGCAGAGCAATAGCCGAAGGGCAAACCCGCTTCGGTAGCGATTGCTTGCGCCAGATAGGATTTACCTACGCCGGGGTCGCCTTCCAGCAACAAACCGCGAATGACCTCGCCGCCCATTTCTTTAAATTCACGCGCCCCCTTCAGCAAAAGCACCACTTCACGCGCCATTTCCAGCACTTGCGGATTGCCTTTGTAATCTTGGAAGGATATGCCGGTTTCACCCGGCTTGAGCCAAAATGTACGAGGGCGAGCAATGGCAAAGAACATTATGTAAATCTGGAAAAGCGCGAATATGGCAGCAAAAGCCAATTGGAAAGCCAACTGGACGATTGTCTGCGAAATTCCGGCAAACCCGCTCTGGCTATATATCGGGAACAGGAAGTTCCAGATAAGCAACACCAGCAAGGTTAGCGCAATCCATGAGCCTAAGTGCTGGCGAAGGGGGTTGAATTTTACCTTCCTCCCCATTCGCTCTATCGCTTCGTCCACCTCGTCCTTACGAGTTACGGGGCGACGTTTACTGCGTAAATTCTCCATGAATTAATCCTCGTTACTTCCTTGTATTTAAACCATTAAGGAATAGTATTCTGCATCCCATTACTCTGAATGCGTCCTAACATTGCGCTCAGAATAGGGTCGGAGGTGGTAATTGCCTGTATTTTACCGCTGCCATCCAAAATTATTAGATAATCATATTGATCGGCGCGGTCATCGTATTGAAGCGTGGCAGAATATTTGGCTTCAGCATTTCCGGCAGGATAGCTCTTGCCGCTAACAAAGCTGTAACCCACATAACTCAGCTTGATATTCTGGCTGGCAGCATCGGTTTTATAATTATTCATCTCGGCTGCCATAGTGGTGGGGGAAATTCCCTTCACGCTCAACGCTTTCTGGTAACTTGCGCTGAAAGAAGCCCAGATTTTTTTGGAGTCAAAGGAGGTTAAGCCTGACATCAACCGCTCTGCGACAAAGCTAGGAGAGAGCAATTCCGAACCGGTTTGCGGCAGGGTAGCGCTATTTGAGGGTCTGCGAAGAGCCGCGCTAACGATAGGGTCTTGCGACACAATTTCGGCAACCATATCGTTGCTATCGTACTTCACCACAAACACGGTGGAGGTTTCGCGCCCATTTACTTTATAGCTAACGTTGTACATCTCGGCGTTTGAACCGGTATCGCGGGTTTGCCCGGTCTGAGCCAGTTCAAAGCGGGTATATTGCGGTTTCTCGCCGATTATATCAAGTTCCTTAACCGCACTATCAATCGCGGTTTGCATGCTAGTTTGGGTAAAGCCATCGGCGGTTAGAGCCTTCTTGTAGGCATTGCTCAACCCGTTCCAAATGAGTTTAGCATTGAATTTTGAAATGCCCTGCAAAACCTGTACCCCTGCGCTGCGCGGCTTGAGCGTTGCATCGGAGCTACGCACCAACGATTCGAGAAAAATCGCTTGCATCAAAGGGTCGTTGCTGGTTATTTGCGCCACACGCCCGCTCATATCAAGACCGATAGTATAAGTAAATTGCGGGGTGGCACTATTTTTCATGTATGCAGCATATTGTTCAATTGTCGAAGTAGAGGTGGTATCGGTTTGATTGCCGCGCAAAGTGAAATGATCGTAATTAGAGGCGTTAGTATCGCTCTTGAGCTTGTCAAAAGCCGCCTGTATTATCGCCTGATCCACGCCAGATTCAGTTAATTGCTGGCGGTAATCATCAGAAAGCGCCACCCAAACTTCTTTCGCGTCACTTTTGGAAAGACCTAGCAGCAAATGGATACTGCCTTCACCCGGCTTTACTAGCGGGTTTGCGCTCCGCACAGTGGTGAAAAACAGAGTTTTGGACATCTGCGAGTCATCGCTCATAATATCGCGGATACGGTCTTTAGCATCCACCTTCAAAGCATAATGCGTTTTGGTTTCAGTTGCGCCGACCTTCAGAGTAGCCTCAAAGACATCGGCTTTACCGCTACCGTCCCGCAATTCTCCAAAGCCTTGCCAAGTAAAATATTCATACACAATCGCATTGCCGCTATCTTGGGAGGGTTTTTTAGCCTCATCCAACAGTTGTTGCAAACGCGCTTGGTCAACCCCATTACGGGCAAGGGTCTGGCGGTAGTCCTCGTTAAAGCCCTGCCACATCTGAGAGGCGTTGTAAGCGGCAAGCCCTTTTAGCGTCTGCACGCTAGACTCCCGCGCCGTACCTGTCACCCCATCGGCGTTACGAAATAGTGAACTGGAATTATCTGCGCTGGCAATATTCAAAAAATTGGTCGAAACAAGCAAAGTGATTGCTGCCGATAGGAAAGCTATAATAAAGAAACTACCCACCGGATGGCGCGTAGTAAACCGCCCGGTATTTATGGTCATCCGTCCTAAGCCCCGAAAGAAACGGATTGTAATACGACCAACTATTTTAAATATCATAAGTGAACTACCCCTTATGCGAAAATTAATTAAAGGCGATTATTTTGCCTTGCCCAGCCACAACAAGGGTAAAAGGCTCATCTATCATTTTCTTATTATTATCTAAATATCGTGCAACATAGAAATGTATGGTCTGCCCATTCCCGCCATCAAAACCACCGATATAACGGTATTCTTGGTATTGCATGCCTCGTTCTTTAAACTGGACAAATTGTCGCACAAAGTAATCTTTGCCCCTGCCCACCTGAGCAAGCTGGTTTTGGAGTTGAGCATCTAACGAATTCCATATATCATCGGCATTGAGATAAATCTGACCGCGCATAAAAGCTTCAGTAATCTGTGGCGCGTTGGTGGTATTTATTTTTGGAGATGCGGCAGAAGCTTGAGTAGAAGCGTTCTTACTTACTACCGTCTGGGGGTCGCCTACTACTATATTTATATTGAAAACTGTTATAAGCAACCAAATGCCGCCCACCACAACCGCAATAATTACCGCCCCGCCTAGAATCGTTTCATGGCGACCGATAAACTTGAATATCCCTATGGTGAAGCGACCTAACCCGCCAAAAAAACGGGTAAGTAAACGACCAAATACGCGGAAAAGTAACATATACCGCACCCGGTGTTATTTTATTTTGAGAAGTAAGACCGGAACAAACGCCGAGAGGCTCGCCTGCAACGAGTCTCCGGGTTAAAAATTGAATATGAAAAGAACTACCTGCGAAGCTGGCATCCTTAGCAAGGATTATAACCGAGTTTTGGGTCTATAAGTGTTAAATAACTATTAAATGACTCTGAAATGTTTGCTAATATATAGTAAGAATTATAGCGTCAAATAGCCGATTGAAAACATGTAAATCGGATTCTACTCCAGATTCCAGCTTCTGAGGAATAATTCCCAGTTTTTGCGACGCTGGCGTTCTTCTTCTTCGGGGCTAAACCCATAATAAGGGGGAGTGCCAAGCGGTTGGATGCGTTCTAGCAGCGTTTCTATTTCTGGCAAAATCATCAGTCCAAAGCCTTTATCCTTAAAATTGTAGGAATAATCGGCTTCAAGAGCGTAGGGGTGGCGAAAATGCTCGTCCATAAAACCCAATTCGTCCTCAACCAACACGCGACGGAAGCACAAAAAGCTGCCTTCAAGCGCATCGGGTTGCGCGTTAGCAAGGCACAGCCCTACCGCTTTTCCAGCCTGCCGTTCGAGCTTCAAACCTGCCAAACCGTAGAGGGCGTATTCTTCCATAGTGTAAAGGCGTTGGTAGAGCGCGTCAAACAAGTCGCCTTTCAGTTTCAAGCCCGGTTCGAGCAGCAACAACCAACGTCCGCGAGCTTGCCGGAAAGCAATATTGCGGGCTGCTGCTAAGCCCAAATCCTCCGCGAAAAGCGCACGAAAATTGCGGTAAGAAGTGTTGAGAGTTTGAAGATATGCGGTTGTCTCATCTGCGCCGTTCAAATCCACCACAATAATCTCAACCTTACGCTTCGAGTTGATGACCTGTGCCAGCAAACTGTTCAGGGTGATTTTTAGCTCAGGCAAATTCTGGCGCGATACCAGACACACCGTAAAATCGAAGCGGTCTTCCTCGCGCAAGAAAGAGCGCACTATGCGACTGTTCTTGAGGCGTAACAAGCCGCCCGGTTCCTCTTTCTGTACTTCTTCTCTATGCTGTTGCTTTTTCTCGAAAGGCTTGTTTTTGGAATCGCTCATACGGGGCGTGCCTTTTGCCCCTTCTCTGCCCGTAACCGGATTCTTGGGCTTCTTCTCCGGATAACGGGTTGGCTCTTTTTTCGGTTCGACAGACGCAGGATTATCTAGCCCCAGTTCAAAACCAAGCACGCGGTCAAACTCAGCCAACAAACGCAAGCGGGAGGCATCGTCCAAATCGCTTTGCAGCAGCATTGCCCATAGCACCGTCAGAGCGCGGGGCAAGTTCAGGTCATCGGCGATTTGCTCGAAAAAGCGTTTGCGCCACTCTTCGATTAAGGCAAAGGCTTTGCCACCTTCAGCAACCGCGCCGTTTGTATTCTGAGCTTTCAGGCGCAAAATCAAACTTTGCAACCTTTCTAAAGCGTTAGCCGAATCGGTAAGAGCGCGTAGGGGGGGCATAGTATCGCGATAATGGGTTGAAGCCAGCCAATAGCGCAACTCGGCGGGACTGAATCCTGTCAGGTCGCCGGGGTTTATAGCAGGGTCAGGTGCGCCGAGCAGTAGTGTAAAAGCCGCCTGTTTGCGTTCTTCTTCTTCCGTTATGAGGTGGCAATCGGTGGCATCAGCTTCACTAACACGCTCAAGTTTCAAGCGTTTTCTCTGTAAAGCCTTCCCAAGCCAATCCAACAGGCAACTCAAACGCAAGGCTGCGGGAGTACGCCTGTCCTCAAGCAAAGCGGCGGGTACATAAAGCTTTATTAGACCGTTGCGGTCAGGCAAATTTTCTTTGTGGCGGCTACGCGCATTGTATATTTTTAGTTCCATTTGCCTAGAAGTATAGAGCAAAAGCCTCAAAATGTAAAAGTGGGGCAAGGTCAGAAAGGAGGGTGCAAGTCATACGCTCCGTTCCGCCGTAGTATCAGCCCGCAGTTCTAAAATTAACACAAACGAACCGGCACTGCTTCTTCAATTAAAATTGCGGGATAAATCAGACTCAGTTTATAATCAGGCGAAATATAATGGGATTTTATGGATTGAGAGGAAAGAAAGATTAAAAGTGGCTAAAGTTTTATTAATTGATGACTCGGAATTTATGCTGGATATTATAAAGGATATGCTAGAATCATTGGGCTACCAGACTCTAGCAACCCTTGAACCTGAAGAATTTCGCCGTTTGGTGCGAGAAGAACAGCCCGACTTAGCGCTGGTGGATGAGATGATGCCAAATATAACCGGTACTGAATTGGCGCGAGAACTGCGAGCGAGTTCTGATTTATATCTGATAAATCTGCCGATAGTTCTGACCGGAATTCAAAGCGGCGGAGGCGGAATCCCCCGACTTTGGCGGCTTTTGAAGCCATTTACTATTGAAAAACTTGACGCATTGCTTGCCGAAATTCTAGCGATATAGCCTCAAAATACGAACAAATTATTAAGTTTTATGTTATAATAGATGGGTTAAGATATATGTCGCATAATCTAGGTGCATTTAGGGAGGTCGTATTCGGTGGCTAAAGATATAGAAGAGATACAGAACTATTCGGCGCAAAGCATCAAAGTGATGGATGATATTGAGCATGTACGCGCCAGACCTAGTATGTACATTGGTAGCCCCGATTTGTACGGTCTTCACCATCTCGTCTATGAAATTTTCGACAATAGCGTTGACGAAGCCATGAACGGCGGCGCAGATTATATCGAAGTGCTTATTCATCCTGATAATAAAATAACCGTCAATGATAACGGGCGTGGTATCCCTACCGACATGCACACCGGCGAAGGTCGCCCCGCGATGGAAGTAGTTATGACTAAACTACGCGCCGGCGGTAAGTTCGGAGATGGCGGTTACAAGGTATCAGGTGGTTTGCACGGCGTGGGCGCAAGCGTAGTAAACGCACTCAGTACATGGATGCGGGTGGAAGTGCGCCGCGATGGTAAACTCTTTTATCAGGAGTATGAACAAGGGCGCATCACTTTCGATATGAAAGTAACTGAAGACCCGACCAACGGCTGTGGTACAACCGTTATCTTCAAAGCAGACGACAGCATCTTTACTGAAGGCACAGTTTATAACTACGAAACATTGGCGCAGCGTTTCCGTGAAACCGCCTTTCTCACCAAAGCCCTCAAAATACGGGTGGTGGATGAGCGCAGCGATCAGGAGCAAACCTTCTATTTCGAGGGTGGCATCGTTTCTTTTGTACGACAACTGAACCGCAAACGTGGGGTAATCCAGCAGCGTGCCTTCTATGTAGATAAAACTGTTGACAATACCAAAGTAGAAGTGGCGATGCAATACAACGATGGCTATAACGAATCGGTTTTTGCCTTCGCCAACAACATCAATAACGTGGATGGTGGTACTCATCTCACCGGTTTCCGCACCGCTTTGACCCGCACTATCAATAACTATGCGCGTAAGAGCGGCGGACTTAAAGAAAAAGATGATAATTTTACCGGAGATGACATCCGTCAGGGCTTGTGCGCTATCGTCAGTGTGAAGCTGTCCAACCCCCAATTCCAGAGCCAAACCAAAGTTAAGCTGAGCAATGCCGAGGTCAAGACAATTGTTGAAGCGGTGGTAGGTGAAGCGTTGGAGGCGTGGCTTGAGCAAAACCCCGCCGATGCCAAGCGCATTATTGATAAATGCTTGTTGGCGCAGCGTGTACGGGAAGCTCAGAGCAAAATCAAAGAAAATATCGTGCGTAAGGGCGCTTTCGATGGCTTGTCCCTTCCCGGTAAACTGGCAGACTGTTCAGAGAAAGATGCCACTCGCAGCGAACTGTATATAGTTGAGGGGGATAGCGCAGGTGGTACCGCCAAGCAGGGACGTGACCGCCGTTTTCAGGCGATTCTACCCTTGCGCGGTAAAATCCTCAATGTTGAACGCGCTGCAATGGATAGAATGCTCAGTAGCGATACTATTCGGTCACTTATTACCGCACTCGGTACTGGTATTGGTGACCAATTTGAACTGGCGCGTCTGCGTTACCACCGCATCATCATTATGACTGACGCTGATGTGGACGGCGCACACATTCGTACTTTGCTGCTAACTTTCTTCTTCCGCAATATGGAGGAGATAATCTCGAATGGACATCTTTATATCGCGCAGCCGCCGCTTTATCGCCTTGCTCACAGCAAGCAAGTAGTTTACGCTTATAATGACGCGGAAAAAGATACTGTGATGCAGCGGTTTAATTCGGACAAGGTAAACATCCAACGTTACAAAGGTTTGGGCGAAATGAACTCGGAGCAATTGTGGGATACTACGATGGATCCGCGCAACCGTACCCTATTGCAAGTAACGATTGCTGATGCAGCCGGAGCCGATGAAGTGTTCCAAATGTTGATGGGCGATGAAGTGCCGCCCCGCAAGAGCTTCATCACTACCCACGCCAAGTACGTGAAGAACCTCGATATTTAGAGCAAGCAACTAAGGGCGGTTCGCTTCCACTTTAGGAGACAAGCGTACCGCCCTTCTCAAATTAGCCGAATCCCTCCTTCTTATCTCGCCCCTTATTATCCATATCAATTGATATTTCAACAACGATTAAGATTTCAAAAGGTGAGAAAATTTACACCTATCTTTTATAATTGTCCACTTTACACTATCTAATTAATCTGCTATTATTATCAACGGGCGCGTTACTGTTAATAATACACTAACTGACAGTGGCTATATACAGGTTCAGATATATACATTACAGGGTGAATTGCGCTATATGTAGGCGGGATTAAGTAGTCATAGCAAGTTCCCACCTGCTATAGATATTATCAATCTAAGTCAAAATGTTTGCCAATGCAAGGGGTGCAGTCGCAAGCGTTAAGCATTGAGGAGGACACAAGCTAATGTTCAGGTTCTTGAAGGTGAGGGAGAAGCGCGTCAAAACGGCTTCTAGGTTTCTTATTTTAACCATGTTGCTGGCAAATCTGGCATTGTCAGCTTGTGGCGATTCTACCAAAAGCGCGACTACCGATGACAAAAGCGATATTGCAGTAGGTAGTTTGCTGGACGAAACGGGACCGTTGAATATTTATGGCAAACCGATGGCGGATGCTGCCAAACTTGCTATCAAGGACATCAACAATAACGGTGGGGTGTTAGGGCGCAAGTTGAAGCTCGTTTCCTATGATACTCAATCGGACACCGGGAAATATACCCAACTTACCACTCAGATTATCCAGCAGGATAAAGTGGCGGTATTGATGGGTGGCATTACCAGTGCCGCGCGAGAAGCGATTCGCCCGATTATTGACCGCAACAAGCAACTGTATTTCTACAATGTGCAGTATGAGGGGGGCGTTTGCGACAAAAACACCTTTCTGACAGAAAATGTACCTACCCAACAGCTTATCCCGCTGACCCAATGGGGCATCAAGAATGTGGGTCCGAAAATTTACGTGCTGGCGGCTGACTATAATTTCGGTCAAATCAGCACTGATTGGGTGAAGCAATACGCTGCTCAGTTTGGCGGTCAGGTAATCGGTACTGATTTTGTACCCTTGGATGTTTCCGAGTTTGGCTCAATCATCAGCAAATTGCAGGATGCAAAGCCTGACATCGTATTCTCCATTTTAGTGGGCGGGAACCATATTGCTTTCTATCGCCAGTTTGCGGCGGCAGGGCTTGGCGCAAAGATGAAGATTATTTCTTCCACCTTTGGGGTCGGCAATGAACAAATCGTGCTTTCATCCGCCGAATCCAAAGATATTGTGGTCGCTTATCCTTATTTTCAGGAGTTGACCAACCAAACCAACCAGAAATTTGTAAAGATGTGGCAAGATGAGTATGGCAAGGATTATCCCTATATTACAGACCTTGCCGAAGCTACATGGAACTCATGGCATATTTGGGCAGAGGCGGTCAAAAAAGCTAATAGCCTTGACCGCGAAAAGGTAACGGCAGAAATCGAAAAGGGTTTGACGTGGGATGCGCCTCGCGGCACGGTGCAAATGGATGGGGCTACCCACCACGCCACCTTTGATATAACAATTGCTCGCGCTAACGACAAAAAGGGCTTCAACTTGATTGAAACCCAGAAAGCGGTACCGCCTGCGTTTGAACAGCAAGTATGCAATCTGGTGAAAAACCCAGAAACCTATACCCAGTTCACGCCCGGACAGAAATAACCCGAATAGCCGGCAATCCTGCTACAATAAGCGAGAGGGTTGCCGGTTTTTTTGTAAGGATTTTTAGATGAATCTTGACCAGTTATTAAATCAGCTATTAACTGCGCTGACTAGCATTTCACTGCTGCTGCTTATCTCCATCGGGCTGGCGGTGATATTCGGCATGATGGGTATTATAAATCTGGCGCATGGTGAATTTCTGATGCTAGGGGCTTTCGCTACGTTGGCGGGGGTGCGTGTTGGGCTGAATATTTGGCTGGCGATGCTGCTTGCGCCCTTACTGGTGGGGCTGTTCGGCTTGTTGGTAGAGCGGTTGCTTATCCAGTTCTTATACGGGCGATTGGCAGACTCGATGCTAGCAACATGGGGCTTGAGCCTGATTATGGTGCAGGCGGTGGTTTTTATCTTTGGTACTACCACTCAAGGAATCCCAACGCCGCTCGGCAATTTCAGCCTTGGTCAATATTCGGTTTCGTGGTATTCAGTGGTATTGATACTCGCGGCGTTATTGCTGATAAGCGTTGTTTTCTGGGTATTCAAACGCACCCGCTATGGGCTGCTGGCGAGGGCTGCGATGCAATTGCCGGAAATGGCTATGTCGTTGGGCATCAACACCCGACGCTTGAATGCGCTAACCTTCGCCTTCGGTTCGGCGCTAGCAGGGGCGGGGGGCGCATTACTCGCACCGATTACTGGAGTCGTGCCGGGAATGGGACAGGCATACATCGGACGCGCCTTTATGAACGTCATCATTGCCGGTCCCGGAGTTTTGACCGGAACTACCGCAGCATCGGGGTTGCTCGGCACGGTGGAATACACCGCCTCGTATGTCTCAACCCCTTTTATCGGGCAAGCCGCGCTACTCATCTTTGCCATTGTGCTGATTCGCTTTTTGCCAACCGGGCTTTCAGGACGCTGGGGCAAGCAATTATGAAGTTTCTCTTGCGGAAAATCCCCTTTGAAGCCAAAGGGTTGCTAGTTATTGCGGGTGTCGCGTTTATTTTAACCGGATTGGTCGAAGATTATCAGGCTACCCAATGGACTGTATGGGTAATTTATGGGCTGTTGGCATTGAGTCTAACGCTGGTATGGGGCAAGGGCGGTATTTTTAGTCTGGGGCAAGTCGCCTTTTTTGGAATAGGCGGCTATGCTTACGGGGTAGTGGGCGTAAACCTGATACATACAACCGGAGAGAGCCTGAGCGCGTTGGTGGCAGCGGGTTTGCTGGCTGCCCTATTTGCAGCAGCCCAAGGCTTTTTTATGTTTTACGGCAATGTCGGCGATGTTTATATAGCGGTTATAACGCTGGCAACTACGTTGGTACTTTATACTTTTATGCTCAGTACCTCCGGGCGGCAATACGCTATCGGCATCGCTTATCTCGGCGGTTTTAACGGTATGACCAATGTGCCACCGTTAACCCTTTTCAACTCTTTCTTAAGTCAGCGTGACCTTTTGCTGGTTACTATTATCATAGCGGCGGCAATCGCTTTTGTGGTGCGCTTTCTGTTGCGGCGACCTTTTGGCAGAGTGATTGCCGGACTTCGTACCAACGAGTTGCGTACCCAATTGCTCGGTTATGATACCCGCCGTTATAAATTGCTGCTTTATATGTTGGGGGGTGGAATTGCCGGATTAGCGGGAGGCTTCTACGCTGCGTGGGGTCAGTTTATAAGCCCTACCGTTTTTAGCCTTTCTCAAGCTTCGTTGGCGGTTATATATGTGTTGGTGGGAGGGCGTGCCTCGCTTTCAGGGGCTTTCGCGGGGGCAATTCTGGTGGAGGGATTATCTACCAATCTCAGCAAGGGAGGCACAGAGGCAACCCCAATTGTGCTGGGTTTGGTAATGATTCTTATTGTGCTGCTATTACCAACCGGAATAGCGCCAGCCCTTGCCACTTTGCTAAAAAGAATCCAAATTCGGGGTGGAAAAATAGAGACAAGGGGCTTAAGCCCCTTGCTTGAAGAAAAATTTTTAAGTAAGACCATACCAACCGCGAGCGCTTTTCGAAAAAATAGCGGTAGGCTGGAAACGGTGGAATTGCGTAAGACCTTTGGCGGGTTGGTGGCAGTGGCAAACGCCAGCCTCACCTTTGACTCTTCCGGTGTATATTGCCTGATTGGTCCTAACGGGGCGGGGAAAAGCACCTATTTTAACCTGCTGATAGGTCGTTACAAACCCACATCCGGGCAAGCGTTATTTGCCGGAAAACCGCTGAACCGCATGCCAATCTTTCGGCGAGTACAACAAGGGATGGGTATAAAGCTACAGGTGGTTAGCATTTTTACCGAGTTGAGCGTATTTGAAAACATGTGGTTGGCAGCTTACGCCATTAGTCGCAATTCACTTTGGGCGGAGCAGCAAGCCGGACAGTTGTTAGAGCGGTTTGGTCTGTTGCAGTATGCGGATGAACAAGCCGGAACGTTGGCGCACGGACAGCAACAATGGCTGGAAATCGGGATGGTGTTGGCGCAAGAACCTTCTGTTATTATGCTGGATGAGCCTACTGCCGGGATGACCCGCGAAGAAACCGCCCGCACCGCCGAACTGGTCAGGGAACTTGGGAAACAGGCGAGCGTGATTGTGGTTGAGCATGACATGGAATTTGTGCGCTTGCTGGATGCGCCTGTTACTGTCTTTCACCAAGGGCAAATCTTTGCGAAGGGTCGCCTTGAAGAATTGCGTCAGAACGAGGATTTGCAAAACATTTATCTGGGGAGATACCGCAATGTTGAAGTTAAGTAACCTTGCCGCCGGTTACAAACGCACCACTGTGCTAACCGGGTTCAACCTTGCGATAAAAAGTGGGGAAATTATAGCGGCGATGGGGCGCAATGGCGTAGGCAAATCTACTTTGCTTCGGACAATCGCCGGTACACTTCCGCTACAATCCGGCTCTATAACATTTGACGATAAAGACATCTCGCACAAACCAGCGCATGAACGCGCCCGAATGGGTATAGCCTATGTACCACAAGGACGTGAAATTTTCCCCAATCTGACTGTGCTGGAAAACCTCAAGGTGGCGGGTTATGCTTCTCGTCAACTCGACCTGAACTTGAAACTGGAAGAGATTTTTAGTGAATTTCCGGGGCTGGCGGAAAAGCGCAATTTGCGGGGCGGAAGCCTGAGCGGTGGACAGCAACAAATTCTAGCGTTGGCACGCGCCTTGCTAACAAATCCCAAACTATTACTGCTGGATGAGCCAACCGAAGGAGTGCAACCTTCTATTATAGAGCAGATAGCAGAGATTATTCGGCGGATTAATACGGAGAAAAAAATAACGGTTTTGTTGGTAGAACAAAACTTGGATTTCGCGGCAAATCTGGCGGAACGCGCAATTCTAGTGGATAAGGGGCAAGTTAGGCGCGAAATTTCCGCTACGGAGATTCTGCACGACCGGGATTTGCAGCGGGAATATCTAGGTATTTGAGCGAGCGCTTGAGCAACAAAAATCCGACTCATCGAAAAACGAGCCGGATTTAATTTCAATAAGCTACGCCAACAGCTTACTTTTTGCCTAATTTAATGCGTTTAGGTTGTGCAGGATTCGCAAGCTCAGGCGGTAATTCTAACTCAGGAATCTGAATTTCCACAATTGTACGTTCTGGAACTACTTCAGGTTCGGTAGAAACGGGAACTTCCTTGACTAACTTTACACGCTTTGGTTGTTCAGATACGGGCATTTCGATAGGAACTGCCGGAATATTTTCCAGTGCATCCGTTCCTACAATTTCACCCATTGATGGCAACTCGTCAATTAATGAGTTATTGGGTTCTACGTAATTACTTATCGAAATATAATCGGTCTGCCGATTTTTGAAAGGCACATTAGGGCGAGCTTCAGAATCGCTTCTTTCACCTTCACCAGTTCCCCGGATAGTAAGCCGATTACGTTTTTGAGGCGGTTCTGCTGAAGCCTTGCCTCCCATCATACCCATTGGAATATAACGGCTAAGAAGAGGCTGCATCAACGGCATAAGCGCTTTGCCAAGCAAGGGGTTTTTATCCAGATAGCCGCCTTCAAAGATTACCCGCAGCTTCATCAGCGCAGAATGCTTTGTGGATTCATCATTTGATAACAAACCGGGAATGCTGGTAAGAATTGCAGCAGTCTCACTAACATCTGCAACGCTTTTGCCAAAACTCTGCCGTCCTTCGAATAAACCATGCGCTAGGCGGCTGATGCTGTACATGCTCGGAACATCCCTGATAGTCGCAGAGGATGGGGTAGCGACATTTGCGCCCTCACCGGGTGCAGTTGGTTGTTCAGAATCGGGCGGGATAAGATTACTCTGATTCTGATAGGGTGACTGAACCGCCGGTTTATCCACAGGTCTAGGTTTATAGGTTGGTTCTGGTTTAGGCTTATACACTGGTTCGGCAGGCACAGGCTTATAGACCAATTTGGCAGGTTCGGGTATTGGTTTATTTTTCTGTTCAGTCGGCTTGCTGTAGTTGCCTTGCTCGTAGGCATCCAGTTTGCTCCTTCCGGTGTAGCTTCCCGTGTTGCTCGACTTGAAGCCGGAAGAATCATTCTGATTATTATTTCTTAGTTGATAAGGAGAAGCATAACCGCGCTTCAGAGTAGTGACACCCTGATAGGGGCTTGGCGGGGGCGTTTGCCGCGTTTCCATGCTACGTAGCAAGCGTTCTTCTTCAAGCTCACCTTTCTCAATGTAAACGCCGTTAGGCTGTCGTACATAGAGTGGGCGCATTGTAGCGGGAACAGTAACTAGGCGTGCCGTAGATTCATCTAACTCAGCCTTAAAAAGGGTAAAAAACTCGGTTGCGACCTGCTCAGGTTTACTCGCAATAAAATAGTTCATCATCTTCTGGCAGATTTGCACATCCTCAAGTGGTATCAAATCTAGGAAAATGTTTATTGTGTTTCCGATTGGCTCGTTTTCATCTTTCGCCACTACTTTTGGGCTGTTGGCGCTATCATCTTTGGCGCGTAGCGAGATGCGGCGTTTGCTTCCGGTTACGGGAACACGATAAGCGAACTTTATTACGCCTTCAAGCGGGTTACGCCTGCCGAACCTTTCGATAGTAATATTGGACCAAATACATTTATCAATTGTATCTTTGGATCGCCCACGCGCCCACGTAATAAGATTCTGATTGGTCAAAATTGCGTAATCATGCAGGGTAAAACCTCCCAAGCGTGCGCCTGCATCATCCAAGATTATGCAATCAAAAACAGCCAATATTTGCTCATCAGAGGAAAAGATATTACGATCGGCGGCTATTTGGAGAAAATCCGCCAAGTGTACACGCACTGTATTTCTACCGACATAAATGTTTGAAGGCACCTGTATATCCATAGTCACCTCGTACTAATATAAAATAGCCCTACGAGTTTATAATTTTGCTGTAAGCTATTATACATTACTTCAAGCCTACTCATGTAACTTTAGTAACAGTCAAGCAGGGCTGTTGCAAGAAAGAAATTGTCCTCTATAAAACGGTTCTCAAAGGGGTTTGGGCAAGGGCGCGTGGTGATTTTGTAGGGACGTATCGCGATGCGCCTTCGTTGGGTGGCGTTTTTTGTGGGTGATGTGGCAATAAAAGAAGGGCGGTTCGCCTGTGCCCCGTAGTGGGTACGAACCGCCCCTACGGGTTAATTCTCTTGGTGGTTTGGCTGGAGTGTTGAAAATATAAATACTGACTATGCAACCGCCCTGTCTGCAATTCTGTAATTTGCTTAGTTGAAGTAAAGTGGTTAAATGTGATATAATCCACAAGCACAAAAAGAGTTGGAGAGGTCGCATAGCTGGCCTAGTGCGCCCGTCTCGAAAACGGGTATGGTTAACACCATCGTGGGTTCGAATCCCACCCTCTCCGCTTCCTCAGATAGCTTCGCAAAGTAGCTGCTATCTCAACTATACTAACGGGGGGAGGTCGCATAGTGGCCGAGTGCGCTCGCTTGGAAAGCGAGTAGGGTTAACGCCCTCGAGGGTTCGAATCCCTCCCTCTCCGTTTTTTATGCGCCTGTAGCTCAGTGGACTAGAGCATCGGTCTTCGGAACCGAGTGTCGGCGGTTCAAATCCGTCCAGGCGCATCCTGCCTCCTATATACCTGCTTTTATCTGCTTCTATCCACAATTCTTAAGTAGTATAATTATCCTGTCTGACACCATATATTATGCTAGAAGGAATGCAGAGAATGAGTGCAACCTCGGACGGAAACAAACCCAACCTAGTACTTAAGCCACTAGCAAAGCTGCGGACAGGGAAAAACATTGCGACCCCTAAGCGCCGTTCAGGGTTGGATATGCAAAACCGAGAACCCCGCGTGGAAATATGCGAGGAAGAAGGGTTGCCGGTACGCTGGATTAACATAGAACGCGCCGAATCAGTCGAAATAGATTGGCTACATCGCAATTACGAATTTAATCCACTCCATCTCGATGACGTAACCAGCTATATGCAACGTCCAAAACTGGACGATTTTGATGATACCGATTACCTCTTTCTGGTGTTGCACTTCCCTGTTTACAATAAATCCGAAAAGGTCAGCGTAGCAGAAGAAGTGGATATTTTTCTAGGACCTGATTACATTATTACAGTTCACGATGGTAAGCTAAATCCGCTTAACCGATTATTTGAGCAGTGCAAAAATAATCCCGGCAAACGACACGGTATTCTTAGTCGCTCACCTGCCTACACTCTGTACAAAATTCTGGATATATTGGTGGAATATGTCTTTCCAATTCTTAATAAATTATCGCAAAATCTGGACGAAGTTGATAGCAAGATATTTCAGGCAAGCTCGCAAGCAACTATCTACCAGATTTCGACAGTGCGGCGAGATATTCTGGCAGTGCGGCGTATATTAAAACCACAAATCTCGGTGTTAAGCAGCCTTGAACGGCGCAAACGGATAGTAGAGATTGGTGATGACGACCTTGAACCACTCTATGCCGACATTACCGACCATATAAATAAGGTGTGGGATAACTTAGAAGAATTCCGAGAAGTAATAGAAAGCCTGTGTAGCACCTACGATTCGCTAAATACCCATCGCCTAAACATGGTCATCAAAACACTCACTATGATTTCGGTAATTATGCTACCGTTGACCGTGATTACAGGCTTCTGGGGTATGAACGTAAAAGTGCCGTTTCAGGGAGATGATTTTGAATATGCTTTTCTGATAATCTTGGGATTGATGTTTTTTTCAGTAGCCTCTATGTTGGCAATTTTCAAATGGCGTAAGTGGCTCTGAACCGAAAGAAGTAATGAAATGCCCGGAGATATATCAGCAGATGAAGTTTACGCCGACCGAGAATTATTGAACCGACTAGGCTATGGGATTTTCGATGTGCAATGGGGTAAAAGCGGAGTCGGCTTCGAGAATGTGCGCGACTTCTCATATGTAGTCAGGGAGCATGAAGACCCCAAGCTATACCGCCGCAAAATTTTCGAGCTGGTTGGCAAATATTACCCAAACAATCTGGCTAAGGCTGTTTGGGATAAATTTATAGACCATAAATGGGTGATGAGTGAGCAGCGCGGCGAAGAAGTCAGCCTAAAAGTCGCGGCTGAGGATTGGATAGAAAACCATAGCCACGAATTTCTCAAGGAGTGGACTTTTAAACAACTCGAAGTGCCATACCGCATCCGCAGCGCTAACGAACCACGCAAAGATTTCCTGAGTGTCGTAACGGGGAGGGTGTTCCCTAACCTCCAAGACTTGTTGAATGTTGGTTTTAGCGTAAGCGATATTATTTGGGCGCGTTTACATGAGATAAAGCCTATCCCCAAATCTCAAAAAGTGCAGGAAGAAGCAAAAGCTTCACAAGGTGAGGGTTACTATGTACTACAAAAGATAAACCCTACTGAATTTAATTACATTCGGTTGGTAGCAAATTTGACCGGACATGTTATTCAAACGCAGGAAGAAGCGGAGAAGCGTTGGCACGAGATATTAGAACACAAGTGGTATATGAGTGAACGCGAAGGTAACGATGTAGGGCTACGAACTGCTGCGCTTGATTATTATCGTAGGCTCAACCTGCTGGCTGAAACTGAGCGTGGCTCAGAATAATAAAATAACAAAGGATTATTATCCCTTGCTAGAATTTTTGCACAAGCATATTATAAAGTCATATCTTAAAGAATGGCAAGGGGGTTAGCCCCTTGCACAAACTTTTTAGAACTTACTTTCTACCTAAAAAGCCGATTTGCGGCGCTTCAGGTTGCGAGGTGCTACTAGGTTGGTCAATCTGATCTGAAAATATACGGCTTCTTACCAAGAAGTTAGCAGCAAACTGCCAAACAATCAGTACTAGAAAGAAGATAAGCACACCCAACAAAGACATATCGGGCGGAATATCCGTTGGAGCAAGCTTCTGCGGGTTTGAACCCGACGGAGGTGGTGTTTGCGCCAATACAGTACCAGCAAAAATAAACATGCTCAACATTACCAATGTAATGGCGGTGGTGAGCTTCACCCAAGATTTTTTCACAAATTTAACGGGCTGCATAGGGCTTCCCTCGCTACAATTGCCAAGATTTTGAAAATGAGCAATAAGAAAATGGTCAATATCTAATACTATCTTAGCTCTTTTGAGGCATACTTGTCGGTAACTAATGCTACAATCAGTTCTTGCGCTCAACAGGTCAAGCAAGATTGTTCAAGGCGCTTAAAATAAATGTGGCAAGGATTAGAAGGCATGCTGATAATCTTGGGGTTTGTCAGGGTTGGTCTCTGGAATTAGGCGAAAAACGGTGAAGATAGCTGCTATCTTCACCCAACAAAATTATAGGCATTTAAGGTTTTGGTCTAATGAAATTAGCAATTTTTAGACGAATGTATTCTAATGGAGAATTAGATAGTCGGTCGTGAATTTTATTTAGTTGCTCTGTTTTTTCTTTGTAGGAAACTTCGACATGCATCGTGTAATTTAATAATTCTTCAAGAGATTTTTTTAATCGTTCATTTTCACTATAAACATCCTTGATGGAAAACGACCTCATTATAGCTTGATGTGCCGTAGTTAATAGACTCCCTATATTAGCAAGATATAATTGGGAATGCTGATTAAACAATTCCTTAAATATATACTCCTTTTGGGATAAGGTCAGCATACGACTCATTGAGTCATTACGATAACGATAAAAAAACAAGGGTTCTTGAATCTTTACAACCTTTTTGCCTAATTCAAGCAACGAAAGCCAAAAATCCCAATCTTCCCATCCCGGAAGTTTTCTGTAACCAGAAGTTCTATCCCAATCTTCTCTTCTGAATAGACCAGAGCAAAATATATAGTTGCTTAATAAAATATCCGGCATAGAATACTCTGGCAATTCCCAAATACCAGTTCTATCGCCAAAAAATTCTGCTATACAATAGACAATTCCTACATCAGTATTCGCATCAAGGATATTTATGGCTTTTTCAATGTAAGTTTTTTCGATTTTATCATCAGCATCCAAAGGAAGAATATAGCTACCATTTGATTCTCTTATTCCTATATTCCTCGCTTCTCCCAACCCCGCATTAGGGATATTGATTATTCTCGTTTTTGGTCTTGAAAAAGAGTTTAGTATTTCAATGCTTTTTTCATCATTTGAACCGTCATTGACAATGATAATTTCAAAATCTTGAAATGTTTGATTTAATACAGATTCTACTGACTCTTCCAAGTAATGTGCCTGATTAAAGCATGGTATAATAACAGATATAATTGGTTTCATAAAAATTATTCTGGTTGAAAACCTCTTCTGAAATAGCGCTGTCCTATGGATTTATTTAACTGTAGAAAGACTTAGCAGATTTCTATATCCTACTAGTCAGAAGTTGGTTGTTCTACGAATTTGAGTACAAACCTAATAAATTATATCATAACTTCTTGTAACGAGTGAATTTGACTTAATTCACGTACAGACTTTTCCATTTATCAGGTTCAACATAAGAGTCTTAGAGTTGATATTTATTTTTTAATACATAAACCTTCTGGATTCCTTGCCAAAATTGTTTCTTTTTCGTTATTTTTATGGTAAAATTGAAGGGCAACAATATTTACTTTTTTTTAATCTAGGATTAATGTCATTCAATAATTATAGGCAAATGCAGTGAGAAATGCCATGCTTGAACCTAAATCTGCCAAATTTTTGCCAATATCTCCCAGATTATTAAGAGGATACTAAGCTATCTTGTGCTATAATTAAGTTGCTTTTATAGGTATATTCTAGTGCAATAAGGAAAGAATTATGGGAAATAATCTAAATCAGGAACAATTATTACAAGAGATGAGCGAGATGCGAGCGGAACTTGCTAGTTATAAAACCGAGATTAGCAGCCTTACTAGCCAAGTTAACTCGCTGAAGCAAGTTTTGGGCAGTAAAGGAGCAGAGCCAAAGCTTCAAAACATTACTTCTCGCCGTCGAATGCTGAAAACTCTTGCGGTTGGCGCTGCTGCTACTGGAGCTTTGGCATTTACCACAGCGAATGTGAATAAGGCATATGCAGCGTCATATGACCCTGCCGCAAACGCTATTGAAGCTACACCCGCTGCGGCAGGCTATGGTGGGTTATTCCAAACTGGCGGGCTTGCAAATATTCGTTTAGCTCCAGCATCTACTGCTAAATTTGCGAATGGCACCCCTACTGACGGCAATTCTCACCAAGCCGGTGAACTGTATGTAGACTCTGACGGCACGCTTTACTACTGCTATAGCGGTACTGGCTCTGATAGTGGTAAGTGGCGCATATTGGCTGGGACTTCTACCTCCGGTTCTTTAATCCTTTTCTCAAACCCAGATCGGTTTGTTCAAACAAACTACCAAAATGGTACGGGCTATGGGATCGGTACTAATCCCGGTGTGGTTAACGGTTTTACACCGTTGTGGGCGCCGGCTAGCCTCTCTAATACTACCTATGTAAAAACCTATCCTCTAGCTGGGCAAACAGGGCAAAATAATAAAACTATACCTGCTAATGCCACCGGTGTGCTAGGCTTCTTCTCGGTTCAGGCAATGGATTCGAGTACAAATGGAGGTTTTGCGACTTTATGGCCCGCCGGACAGTCTTTCCCTCCAACTTCTACGACTACCTTTAATGCAGTTCCACAATACACATCTACGCAATTCAGTTGCTCACTTGGCACAGGAGGCGCAGTCTGTGTGGCATCTAGAAATACTGTACATGTAGTTATTGATATTGCAGGCTATTATTTATAGTCTGGTGATTACACACGTCTTTGTTTCTGCCCTTATTTGAAATTAATAAACTCAGGAGAGCAATTTCAATCTTGAGTTCTATCAGGTTCAAACTGTCAGGCTCTACAAAGATGTGTGTATCCAAAATTATAGTGACTTGCTTGGAGGACAAAGCCCTTCCATATTTTTAGAGTAATTACAAAGAAAGTACCGCTTCAATAATGCTAACAAGAAACGAAGTTAGAAGCCCAATTACAGGCACTACAAATGTAGAACTCGTAGATGAAATAAGTGCAGAAGTAGCTATTTCGAACTATAGAACAGAATATGATATTGATGTCAGCGATTATTTTTCTGGTTTGAAGACTATAAAAATCTACAAATGTAACGATACTGGATATAGATTTTATTATCCCTTTGAGTTAGCCGGAAGAAGCGACTTATATGAAAAGCTGCAATCTATTTCTTGGTATTACTCTTTAAGATATGAGCATCAAGTTGCTGAAAAATATATTAAACCTACTGATTCTGTATTAGAGGTAGGTTGTGGGTTTGGGTATTTTCTTGAGAAACTGCAAAAGAACGGGATATCTTGCGTTGGTCTGGAATTTAATGAAGAGGCTGTTAAAAATGGGATTAGTAGAGCATTAAATATTTCGAAGCAAGATTTGATTGAACATACCGCTATAAACCCAGAAGCCTATGATATAGTTTGCTCATTCCAAGTAGTGGAACATGTAGCGCAACCGTATGATTTTATTAAAGCTTCTGTAGATGCTTTAAAACCGGGAGGGCTTCTTATTATTGGTGTGCCGAATAATAATCCTTATCTGTTCCGCAAGGATAAGTACCACACATTGAATTTACCTCCTCATCATATGGGCTTATGGGACAAGCTATCCTTAGCAAATATGGGCAAGCATCTGAATTTGGAAATTGAAGAAATATTAGTGGAGCCACTTCAAGATTGGGAAATTGAACAATATATTAAAATAAGTATTAATTCGAGCATACTAAAAATCATTCTGTTATTTTTCACATCAAAAATAAGACCCCTTAGAGTACGTCTAATGTTTCGGAATTTTTTTAGATTAAAATTTGATGGGCGAAATATTCTAGCTATCTATAAAAAACCGTAACAGTTCCAGCGAGTGAGTTGGAAAGGGAGGGATGACCACCAAGTTTTCACCTTGCTTTTTCATGGTGGCAAGGTAGCCTCTAAATCGGTGAAAGTAGTTGACACCCTCCTGACTGCACACCCCATAAATTCCAGCGCTGCCCTATCGGAATAAACAACAGGGTTTGCAGCAACTGTCTTCCCCGCATCGGCAGGTTTTTGATGATTGCTTTAAGCTTTCATACTGGCATTAAGTTCACCGGAGCGCGTTTTGCACCATTCTTCCAGAGTAATGAAGGGTCTGCCAAGAAGAGATAATGCGGCGTTACTATCACCGTTTTCGAGTACCTTCACCTTTCCGGTATAGCTGAAAAATGGAAGCGCTTGTTTAAGTTCTTTGCTATTGCTCATTAAGGCAATAAGCCGCGCCATCATTATTGGAAGGTTCGAGACAACCGCATTCGGGTTAAGCTTAGCGCAATAGATTTTCAGGGCATTTTCCATAGTGTAAGTTTCTGAACCAAGCACATATATAGCTTTTCCGACAACTTCTGAACTTTTATATGCTTTGGAAACCATCTCGGCATAATCGGTTGCGCTAACCCAATGCAAACTAAACGGTTGTTTACCGATAACGCTTGCTCGTTTCCCCTGAACAAAGCGAGGAAGCGATTCCATAAAAAAGGTGGATTTGAAAATAGTATAGGCTAAACCTGATGAAGCTATTGCCGTTTCAGCTTGAAATTTTGCATTTGTACCAGCAAACCAGCGATTTTCCTCGCAAACACTTGCGCCTGACAAATATGTTATGCGCTTTACCCCAATTTTTTTTGCTGCTTCAACTGTATTGATAACACCACGTCTCTCTAAATCAGGGTCTTGCCCACCGTCCAAATTGATATGAACTCCATCGCAATTACGCAAAGCTGTTTCAAGTGCGTTGGTATCTTCAACATCGCCCACCGCAATTTCAAAATCAGATCCAAATTTTGCTTTGGCTTTTTCCAAAGAGCGGCTTAGTATGCGAACTACATACCCATCTGCTTGTAATTTGCGAGCGACAGGCTCACCCAACAACCCGGTTGCTCCGATAACCAATATTTTTTCTACCATACTTTAAGCTCCTTATATTCATATTCTTGACGACCTATGAGACAATATATACTATCTTACATATG
>Ga0194047_10000309_pt1 | contig 32918 bp, 22 predicted proteins | sample JunL225m_MetaG_2_FD_160070 | JGI IMG/M metagenome (GOLD analysis project Ga0194047, IMG submission 160070) | Anoxic zone freshwater microbial communities from boreal shield lake in IISD Experimental Lakes Area, Ontario, Canada - Jun2016-L221-5m | ecosystem: Environmental > Aquatic > Freshwater... | reverse complement strand
CACCTGTAGGATGTGCATAATCATCCTACAGGTGACCCGACACCCAGCCAGGAAGATATCGCCATTACCAGACGTCTCAAGGAAAGTGGCGAAATTCTCGGCATCAAGGTTTTGGATCACATCATCATTGGTGATGGCGAGTTCCTGAGTTTTGTCGAACGGGGACTCTTGTAAATAATAACGAGGGAGCGGCGATCAACGCCCTCCCTCGACTTTTCCCCCAGCCCAAAAGGGTTCCTTAGAGCCACCGTTCCAGCGGTGGTTGTAGGGAGCCCTTTTGGGCCACCAACACTACATCAAGGGGGATAAAGTCATGTCAGTTCGAGCACGCATTAACGGTAGGGAGTTCACACTGAGTTGGGAGGAGTTCGAGAAGGCGCTGCACAGGAGCAATCTTGCAGGCGGCGAATTTGAGGTTCTTGCCATTTTTTCGGGAGTGAAACCCTACTAGAGTCTTCAGGCCGGATACCCGTCCGGCCTGGATAGAGGCGGCCCTTGTGGTCGCCTTTTTTCATTCAAAAATATACCGAGATAACTTTCAAAGAACTACGTTAGGACTTGAAGACACTCTCTCATCATTGGCACATTGTCAGACATTTGCGTGACGTTGACGAAGAACCCATGAGCAACCACCTTCTTCTGCTCCCCCCGTAAATGGAGATAAGCCTCTATCTTTTTTTCTGACTCTGGGCATTTTACGATACCCCACCCAGCGGTCGGTTGCCACAAAACGTCGCCTATTCTATGCTGAACTGATTTTTGCTTATCTAGGTACTCCTTATAATTAGAGGCTAAATCTGCTTCTAATCGATCTACTGCGGCAACCAAAACGGGAGCTTCTCGCGAGATGATCTCACGAGCGCTCTCCACTTGAACCCTCGAAAGCAGGGAACCGAGTTTGCCTAATGTCACATCACTTCTAAGCAGTTCGTACTTGGTCAGCCGTGTCAGGCTAACAGCTCTGACGAAACGGTCAAAGCTGGTTTCCCATTTTACATGGGCCAGGGCTGAGATCAATGCTACCCACAGGGTACCGTCACCAACCACTGTGCGAAACACATCAATCTGACCATTGTTTTCATATCGCTTTGCCACAGTGTCAAGCAGACCGAAACAACCAGCAGCTGACTTTTGAACAAACATCAACTCATCGACGACCCTCGTGACAACAACTCGGGCTTCCTCGTGAGTAAGCCACTCCCCCTTTTCTCCAAACAGGGCGACAGCAAGCGGGAAAGCCGCCGACTGGACAAGCCTCGTTGCGGTACACTCGGCAACGAAACGTTCATCGGTAAGTTTTACCAAAAAGCTTTCGAGTTGCTCCTTTAACCGGCGACGGTATTTTTCCGGTGGTGGGGGGACAGGTTCATGCTCACGAGGCGGTTTTTGTGGTGCTTTCGGGGGATTTTCAGGTGCCTCACCTCCAAGTGGATCACCGCCGGGATCAGGGGTGGCAATGCCCTGTTGTAGTACCGGCTCATTTTCACCGAATAGAGCCCTCATTATGCCAAAAAGTGAAAAGTGCCCACCTCCTGAAGAAGAATGAACAGCATTGGGAGCCTTGATCTCAATCTCATCAAGACTCTTGAGCAGATCCTCTGGCTTAACTGGACCAGCAGAAGCAGTGGTATCCTCGCCATGATCCCTACCGGCAAGTTTCGGGCGCGGATCATGAAACGTGGAACTTTCCATGAATAAGGCTGTGGCAATATTTGCGAGATCCGATACCACACGATCATATTCCGACGGGGTACGGGATTTCCAAAGCCCGTTGAATGTGTTCGTAATTCTGGCTGCCTGGGCAGCCGTTGTAATTGAATCTACATCATCAATCCAATGCGGGGGCGTAATAATAACATCGCTTCCTATCGAAATCTCAAGGGTGGCCAGGGAAGTTGTGTCTGGCCATGTGAGTAGCTCATCATATCGTCCGTACCAAACCCCGGATGCACTCAGCTCAAGAGCAAGTTTCTTATCGTCATCTCTCAACAGCGTAATAGAACCGTTTAACGGGACAGCTTTGTTCAGCTGCACTTCCACAAGGAACTGATTCCTCCGCAACGTAATCAGCGTGGCGAAATACGGATGTTCCTGATCCTTTGGCTCTTCAGTATCCTGAGCAGCCTTGGCCGTAACGGTGATTCGCTCCTCCGGGAATCTGGCAAGAACAGCCTCAAAATCGGCTGCCTCAGCGTAATCGTAAATCCGGACAATTTCCACATTGCCGCCGATTCTCGGAGGTATGAGCCAGGCTGCCGCAGAGCAATTCGCTGAACCCATTATAGCAGCCGGCCCGTCAGGCCCATCAAACCAGAAGAACTTCGCGTGGAGCATCTGATGATCCTTGAACGGGGCAACGGTTATCTCAACAGGTAATTTTGAGGTAAGATTCGCGTCGAAAGAGCAATTGTCAGGAGTAACCGCTATCGTACATTCCTGAATGCCGAACTGCCGGTGGCACCATTCCACAAACGCTCCCCTTTCGTCTGTAGACCCAGTGAAGGCCATGAGCTTAGTAAAGCGCCTTCCTTGCCAACGTTGTTGAAGCAGGTCGGACAACGGCTGATCAGGTCTTGTCACGAATATGTTGTGAGAAGATGCCGATGTATCTGCTGATAGCCAGGGATAGTCGCGCAGCCTTGCCAATGAGTCAAGTACGGCCTCACTAGAAACATAACGTGTGATCGAGTCCAGAAGATAGTTCACCAGTGCTGCTGATTCAGGGTTCTCTGCCCTCAATTCCAAGGCCACGGAAAGTTCATTATTCGCGCCCCAGCCACCGAAAGTCAGGTTGCCTGAACCAGTCAGGAGAATAGCTCCTGTCGGTCCGATCCTGAGTAGCAGTTTCGGGTGAAAGGCACCTCTCGTTTCAGCTGAAGCGGTGAGATACTTTTTGCCAAGATAGATCAGCTGTCCGGCACAACGTTCAACTACTGACTGCAATTCATTTCGATCACCGATCACCGTGATATCAGTGGTGCCGCCAGCCCAGAGATCGCGTAATACGATTCTCTCAAAAAACAGCGGGTCAAACGAATACGTCAAGGCGACAGCACGGGGATACCCCTGCTCACGACAATAGACACGGGGGTTCATGCTTCACCTCCGACTGAGGCAAGAGCATGATACCCTCGTTGAAGAGCATCCATTCCCTTGTCGGTGATTCCTGATTTCCCAACCAGCCCCAGTTGCCTCAACCAGTTGATTGCAACGCGGATTCTTGAATCAGTCCTGCCACCATAGAAGACTTTTCGGTACATCCACACGTTGCCGTCAGTCAGAAGCACGGAGACGTCACGATCCATTTCGGTGAACATTCGTGACCAGGCTATTCTCAAGTGCTGATCAACCGACCTCTTTATGAGCCAACCGACCACATCCTGCAGCAATGGATCGGAATCATCCCATTTATGGAGTTCCGGCAGCACAGCATGCTTCAGGCCGATCCTTGCTCCACCATTCCTGGACAACAATTCAAGATGGGGATACTTCTCGAAGTTCTGATCCTCTGCACGCTTACGGCAGAGATACCAGGCGACCGGCAGGAGCCCCACACAATTCTCTTTACGTGCAACGGTAGCCGTCACGATCTGGTTTTCATCTATTATGGAGTCCCAGCGCAACAGGCCTCTGACTAAAGCCTCACCGGTAATATGACTTTCAACCAGACTACCGAATTCGCTCCAGGTAAGTTCCCCCGCGCTTTTTCCAGTAGATATCAAGCCGATTTTTTGCAGACCAATGTCCAGCATCTCCGCTACAAGAGTGCCGACAACGTCGTGTTCATGGCTGGCCGTGCCTCTACTGTTCAGTTCCGAGCAAACCAGATCAAGTGCCGCCTCATGTAGCACTGCAAGGGAGTCCCTGATTCTGTAAAGGAGAAACCCGTCCAAAATCGTCGCAAGCGAGTCTGGTAGATCCGAGATGGCTTTCAATGAAGCAATAAAAACATCATCCTCAGTTGGCAGCCTCTTAATGCGCTGAGCAAGTTCCAGGAGCAGCGTGTAAAACGAAATCCTGCTGCTTTCTTTTACTGTGGCCTTTTCGTGTGGCTTTATCGGAATGAGTGCATTGAGAAGAAGGGTCAATTCCCCATCGTGAATGCTATCGATCTGGATTGCGTTGCCAAGCTCATCAAGGACACTCCTGGAGACCTCAGCGATGTTCGGGTTTCCTTTGAGGAGACGGTAGAATTCCGTGCCTTGAATTAGCGACTCGAAGAAATTCGCCAAAGGCTCCCCTCTCTCTTTGGAAAGCCCCGGTACACCCGTTTCCCTTGGGAAACTGACAAGGAGATCATCAGATGGGCCTGTGTATGCCGAAAAACCTGATTGACCGAGAAGCTTCTGCAGAGGGACAGGGTCAACAGGCTCATTGAGGATTTTTAAAGCCAGAGTTGCCCCGGGGATATAAAGTGCTTTATTGTCCACAGACAGGATCGCCAAAGATATTGCGGTTTCAATGCGAGCAACAAAATCATCCAGAGCATCAGACGAATCAGGCAAGCCACTTTCGCTGTATGCCTTGATCATCCAAGCACGGATAGAGATAATCCGAATCCTTGGAGTGATTGTCGTAATGCCATTAAAAAGCGATCCACTGATTGTTTGAACAGGCAATCGCAAACCAAGTAGATCAAGACCTTCAATTGGCTTCGCTTGGGCATCGACCCACTCAGGAATATCAATTTCCAGCATTTAGATGCTCCGGATCATAAGATGGGACCTAAATTTACGTTGAATTTGAAATCTTTGCCAACCCAATGCCATGAGAATTCAAACACCTATCCACGTCCCTCGACAACAGCCATTGCCCAGGTTAACGACCCGACATACCGGGCATTTATGCCCAGCAACTCAGCGCCGAGCGGATTCTTTGGTTCCATGGGTTTTCCGTAGTCATCAGAATTGGCTGTCACGAAACAGATGGAGTCCGCAAATCCTTTGGTTCGTAGCGTTCGGCCTACGTCAAGAAAAGCCTCAAAGATTTCACAGTCCTTTGCCTCTTGTTTGCCACGGCACGCTGGAGCGATATACTTTCGGACCCTGTTCATAGCATTGAGGCTATGCGAATCGGCTATCTTTACCTTCTGTGAGACGGAAACTAATTGCCTTGAAAGGTTCTCAAGATGCTCTGAAAGTTTGAGGTGTTCTACCCGGTGACCGACTTCGTGCGTTCTGCCATAGACGATATCGACAGCATCGACAAGCCTGGAGCGAAGCCTCTCAATTTTTTTAGATTCTCTTTCCAACTCGGTTTTGACGGTATCGAGATTGGCAGTCCATTCACCATGAACAGTTTCATTCGTCACAATCCATACACCGGGAGTAGGCTGTCCGTTCATACTTATCAAAGCCATGGCCGCCGAAATCTCTTCTACGGCAATAGTCTCCCGGCATGGAGCACGGAGCACATCCAATATGGTGCATGTGTCGAGAAAAAGAACCGGCGCCGGCTTAGCTGTAATAGCAGTACACATCTCATCAACTTCGACGAACATGGTCATTTGCCTTCTTTATAATCAAGAAGACCAATCGCAAATTCATACTCAATTGCAAGGTCATGAGCCCTGTCCTCTGACCAGCCATCTTCCATCAATGAATTGATCAGTAAGTCAGTATTAAGAGATATATGCTTTCTCTGAACGGCGATGAGGAAATCAAACCAGCGATTCCGATCACACGGATGAGAGCTTCCGGTTGATTTATTCGCCAACACTGAAAACTTATGGAGCAACGCTGCCACATCTTCACCGACAACATCCTTCAGAAATAATACGTCTCCTGTCAAATTGGTTGTTACCGGAAGCCCTGTGATAGACGGACGCACAATGGTTTCAAGAAAGTTTTCCAGAATCTTGTTGTACTGGTCATGGGAAAGCTCGCTGCTATCAAGGGGGATAATGTTCGGAACATACCATGTGTCTCCATCCTTCTGAAACAAGGACAGTCCTGCCCTCTCAAGATCATCACCTTGTGTATGTTCGAAGCTGAAGGCCTTTTCACCAATGATTCCGGCATTTTTTTCACGATCCAGAGCCCTTTGCCAGTTATTGACACATTTTTCAGTAAACAAATCTATAAGGGAATCGATTCTGAATCCGTTAAGATGAATAAATAAGTCTCGAAACACTTTCATTGCATTTTCCTTTCTCTGTTTTCCAGAGGGGTCATCAGACCTGGAAACACCGCCTGATCTGGTAGCCCTTGTTGTCACTATATTTCAACTGTTTGCAGAAGGTAATGTAATTTCAGGAAATAAGAGTGCAAATAGTTTGTCGAAACTTCGGTTCTGTTTGAAATCAGGATCGTTGGCATCGATCTTCTGTTTGATAATTTTCCCTTTTTCTTTCCAGCTTTCATGCTTTTTGCCAGTCATTTTCTTTCGTTGCTCAGCGTATTTATCTTGGGTGAGCAGCTTATCCCAAGTTCCGTAATGCTGTAAAACACGCCCAAAGTACCACAAGAATGGTTTCCCGTAGAGATATGAGTTATTGGCTACTTCAAGAAGAGTTTTGAGGCCGGTCAAATAACCTTCACCAGCTTTAGCGCTGTAAACCATTTGTGTGAATCGTTCCAGTTCCCTACCATGATGTTCCGGAACGTCAATGTCATGCATCGATAATTGATGTCTAAGCCGTCTGTATGTTGTTTCCGGATCTACACACTTTCCAAGATGGACGCTATTCCAAAAGTCCTCATATCGAGTCCGTAGCTCTTCTTCTTCACGTGCCCATAGTATTTCCCGAGCTGTTTCGAGCAACTTTGATTTTTCAGCTTTGTAATCGAACCAATAAACCCTCTGATGTTCAGTGTCGATGGTCAATTCATCAAAAGACACAACCCGTTCTCGCCAGATATCATTAACAGTTGTTCCTGCCAGTAACGGTTCATAATAGCAGCATCTGAAAAAGAGTTTGCCTTGCTCCTGTGAGTAACGGACTGTTTCCTCATCAACGACAAAAAGATTTGAATTGTTGTTGTAGAAAAGATCGTCTTGATACTGTAGGGGATTAACTCCGGAGGCATCTTTGAAAATCCAGAAAAGTAGGGCATTTTCCTTCAGGTAGAATTCTCTTCGAGCGGCAATTACTTTCAGGTAGGTCGATGAAAGCTGGATTTCAAAAGCAATTCGTAGGCTGCTGTGAGTGTCAAGCAACCGTGTTGCCGCAATATCAGGCCGTCGCCACTTCTTTTCATCAGTAGCTCCATACCAGTTTTTCTCTTCTCGTATTTGAATTGGGTCGAACAAAGGGTCGGAGTCTATACTTGCCCGAAGCAGTCTCTTCAGCAGTTTATGGTCCGGCCCTTCCTTTTGGCCGTTGTAGCGCATACTGTCGATACGTGATGTATCAAGCCGTTTTTTATCGTTATAAGGGCAATCCTGATTGTCACTCTCTGAAATGTGTGCAAAGTGAAATTTACCAGTTTTGACATTTTTTCGAGGATAAGCTGGTCGATGGCATGCTGCACAGATAATATTCGGTTCACTTCTTTGCCTCGCGTCATAAACCCGCACGCGAATTTCAGAAATCTCTCTTGCAGACGTGGTTATATATTCACCAGCGCCGTATTCCTTGCCGTCGGCTTGGTCTATTACATATTCGATGAGAGGCTCGTCAACAAGGGTGAAGACGTTACTCATTTCAACTCCTCCTAAGGTGACAAACGAGAACTTTTAACCTTGTTTTCACGATCAAGGAGTCGTTGTGCCCATTCGCGGGCGCGATGATATCGTTCCAGCTGGGTCGCACTGGGAAGTTGGCCGCTGGTCATGGCACTTGATGCCTCCAGTAATTCCTGAAGGGCTGCCAGCAGGTCTTCATTGAACATTACAGAAACCTCCATATTTATCCTTCAGCCTGAATCCGGCTTGCAACATCTTGAAAGAAATCGTGCGACCAGAGGGCAAGCATCTGCTGATCCTTGACGAAGGGCGCCACATCTTTACGAGCCTGATTTACATCCAGCCGGTCGATTGCCTCGAACAGTAAATCGGTGAAAACTACCGGTGAAAGACTTTTTTCCCCGCTCCAATGGCCGGTCTGGCGCATCCGCTGCTCAAGGTGAGCCAAGTTCAGGTGCGGATGGTTGGCGGCATACCAGACCAAATCGTACCAATCGCGACCTTTGACCCGGTTCTTCCACTTGCGGAAGAGGATTGCGTGCATCTTGCCGGCAAAGAGATCCGGGAGCGAATAGCTCCGGACGGCAAACGGTATCGGCTGTAGCAAATAGCGGGTCTGGGTGCTGAAACCCGGGGGCGGGTCCGTGTCCACCTCGATCTTAACCTTCAGTACCTGTCCGGCTGCAACCTGACCGGTAAGTTCCTCACCGGCTTCAATGACCAATAGTTCATTACGGGTGTTCGCCTTGAGAAAGGCAGACTGCACCGCCGATTCCACCGCCTTGTCTACCATCTCCACCCGGACGTTGAAACCGAATGCCTGCAATTCCTCTTCAAGTGATGCTGTGTACCGAGCCAGGTTAAAGTCGGGGGATGGTGTCAGCAGCGAAAAATCCAGATCCTCGGAGAACCGGTCGAGTCCGTACAGGATACGCAGGGCCGTACCGCCGTAGAACGCAGCATGCTCGAAAAACTTGGCTCGCCAGAGTCCGAGCAGCGCCACTTCCTGAATAATTTCCCGTAGGGCCCTGACTGAATCGTCAACGCTCTTCGGTTCATATTTGGCAAGCATGCGGATTACCGCCTCATGCATTATCGTGCTCCTTTACTCAAACGGGTAATCAGGTCGGCCAGCAGCTTCACTCTGCGGGATCGATAATGCTGGGCGATTTCAATAAGTCTAGTCGGATCGAGTCCACGAAGATTAGCAGGGTCGATGCGGAGATCAGCCAGCAAATATTCGTGCAACTCCTTCTGCGTTGAAATACCGGCACCCCGGTCTGCAACGATTCGATCAGCCAGGGCCTTTTCCGGAATGGCGATCAGAAAAGAACGGCCATCATCCAGTTCAACCTGGTCCATTCCGGTACGGAATGCTTCCATTGGTATCATTCGATAGGCGAAAGTACCGACCGGAGAGTTGAAAGTCCGGGAGCGGCCACAGGTTACCGAAGTTACCGTCTCAACCCGTTCGGGTGTCAGGCCATGATAGTGCAGTGCATATTCGAGGGAAACGTAGGACGGACCATAGATGAGGTTTGCAAGCAGTTCCCGACAGAATGGCCTACGACGCAATGACTCACCGAGGATATAGAGTCCCTTCTTGACGCGGACTATATCGCCTTTGGCCAGCATGCCGGATATCTTCATCCTTGGCTGTGCATAACCATGAACAGAGTCCAGCAGAGTCTGATAGTCAAACTCTTCATATGGAATGCTTTTCGTCAGCAGGCTGTTTGTCATGATCACCATCTCCTGTGTGATAGTGATAATATATCAGATAGCAACATAGTATGTCGATAAAATTTAGACATACTATGCTTGATTACTGCTATTATGTTCTATTTTACATCAACATTTTTGATCCCATCTGGACGTCAGCTTGACGGTATACCGGTTCCTGTAGCTGGAGTCTTGGAGTATAATAGAAGGAAATTCCATTGATATAACGAGAAGGAATACAAATGCCAGGCATCTATGATTTCCCGCTACAGACCGCAAGTGGTGAGACAAAAACTCTTACAGAATATCGTGGGCAGGTAATGCTGATTGTAAACACCGCCAGCAAGTGCGGTTTCACGCCTCAGTATACTGGACTTGAGTCTCTGTTTAGGAAGTATGCCTACCAGGGATTTGTGGTTCTCGGTTTTCCCTGTAACCAGTTTGGGGGGCAGGAACCGGGCGACATCACCGAAATACAGAATTTCTGTTCGCTGACCTACGATGTGAGTTTCCCGTTGTTTGCCAAAATCAATGTTAACGGAAGCGATGCAGCGCCACTTTACAAATACTTGAAATCCACTGCACCAGGCTTACTTGGAAGCGAGGCAATCAAGTGGAATTTCACCAAGTTCCTCATAGACCGTGAAGGAAGTGTGCTGGACCGTTACGCTCCAAGTACCACACCAGAAAGCTTGGAAAGCGTCATAGAAGCGGCATTACGCAAGCCTGTCCGACCGTGATGGGCTACTCAAGTAACCGCGCCATAAATCTAGACAATATCCTCATTCTTAAATCGCTTGAAGAGCAATGCACCAAGAATAAGGCAATAAACAAGGACATTGATGAGTGGGTAAACAGGGCCGAATCCATGGCTTGATTCGCTATCAATCAACGAAGATGCCACCTGTTGAACTCCCAGGAGCTTCGGCCATACAACATACACGACTTTCCACCAGGTCAGGTCTGACTGTAGATGGCCGGTTGGTTGCTGTAGCATCGCCTGCGCTATCTGACTTTGGCTGGCAGCAGCTATACCGTCGGCCACAAAGCCAATGACACCAACGCCCAGAACACAAAGAAAAGCAACAATATCGGACATCAGGAGCGACAAAAAAAGCACGGCAATAACCACAAAGAGCAGATTGATCGAACAGAGCAGTGAGGCAATGAGGTATTCCGGCATGAAAACCTTCAGATTGATGGATGAGATCAAGAACACGATGCTATGCAAGATGAACATGAAAAGTACCGATAAGGCCCATATGCCAATGATCTTTCCCATAACATACTGCCATCGGGCTATCGGTTTGGACAATATACACGATTGCATACCCTCATTCCGGTCACGCCTGAACATTCGCATCGAAAGTAAGGCCGCTATGACCATCACGCCAGCACCGATAACGTGAAAGGTCGCCTTCGATAAAGCTCTGACAATGGTTGCGGCATCAAGAGCTTGACCGTTCACCATGTAATTGCCTTGAAAACAGCCACGAAGGAGAAATACGCAGATTGCGCAGATAACAAACATGACGACAAAACTTCTCTGCTGCACTTCGTCAATAAGCGTATATTTTGTAATCCTTGTTATGGGGGGAAGTGATTTTGAAGTTTCCATGTCAACCTTTCACCAGTCTTACAAACACATCTTCCAGGGTCTCACCGTCTTTGACAATGGCGGAAATTGTGTCTTTTACCAAAAGCTTGCCACGGTTGATAATAGCTGCGGTATCGCAGATTTTTTCAACTTCCGACAACAGGTGTGAATTCAGGAAGATAGTCATGCCTTGATCTTTAAGCGACTCCAGGAGTTGGCGTATTTCCCTGATACCGATGGGGTCTAAACCAGAGGTAGGCTCATCCAGAATTAACAGTTTTGGATTTCCCATGAGTGCAGCGCCTAATCCGAACCGTTGAACCATACCCTTGGAATATGTGCCGACTTTTGTATTCTCCCTGCCTTGCATTCCAATCAGCTCGACAATACGTCTGCATTGATCTGTAGCCTCTGAGCGGTTCATATCCAACAACTCAGCGCAGCGTAAAAGGTATTGCCACCCTGAAAGAGATGGTGGGATATTGTGCTTTTCGGCAAGATAACCGATTGATTGTCGGCATTTGGCCTGTGTACTTGGGATGCCGTTTAAAGATAAGTTACCCGACGTCGGTCGTGTAAAGTCGAGCAGCATCTTTACGATTGTCGTCTTCCCGGCGCCATTAGGTCCAAGCAGAGCGAAATACTCACCTGCCTTGACAGAGAAGGATACATCGTCAACAGCCGTAAGCGATTCGTATCGTTTGGTAACATTTTTCAATTCAATCATATGATGGACTCTTATTAGATTCCAGGAGAGACATAAAACCAACTCCTGCGTGTTAGAATGATCCTGTGGTCAATGTAATTTTATATCGGCCTGATTCCATTACATTTCGGATAGGAAACACATCCCCAAAATTCCTTACCAGCATTTGCACCTTGTCGTGCCACGCGTTTTTTCATTTCTGAACTGCACTTAGGACAAACAGGCGATGTCGCTGCTGGTTGTGACGGCGCGGGCGTTGGAGCTGGTGATGACGCTGATGTAGCAATTGTTTTGCTGGCAACATCGATCATCTGTCGGAGTCTGCGGCCATCAATGAGGGTGAGATTAAGGCCCTGTGCAAAAGTCTTGGCCTCTTCCGTGTATTCCCCGGACGTCACGAAGTATCCACCGGCAACACCACGCGCTGTCATCACACCATAAAACTCCCGCACCGGTTGCACTCCGACCTTGTAGGCCTTCCACTGTTTGCATTGGACAAGATACGTTTCACTTTTCTGCCGGAGAACCAGGTCAATGCCTCCATCAGGACCGTTGCCACCCTCGCGTGACACTTGGAATCCGTTGCGCCGGTAATACTCGCTAACCAGTCTCTCGAAATCGGCCCAACTCATCTCGTTCAAAGCGGCAATACCAGGTCGCGTTGCCACCTTATCGTAGAGTTTCTTTTGACGCAGTGCCGAAATTCCGGAAAGAAGAGCCCCGAAGCCAAAAGCAATTGGAAGTACAAATTGGCCAAACATAGCCATGGTAGTGAAAAGCCCTTTTGCCATGGCATCGCCCAGTTGGCCAGGCGACGTTGCTGCAGGCATGACGGGTCGTGAAGCAATTGCATGCAGCACCAGATAGGAAACGACTGCCAGCGCAAGACCTGCCCACCATGGCAGCTTGCTGACGATCAGAATCATATCTTCAAATGGACTTGTTTTCTTTCGTGCCATCATATCTCCGTAACATTCCGAACTCAGCTATAGTATTGTGTACAACTAACCACTATTCACCCAAATTGATCATCTGGTCAGTGATTTCGGAAAAAGCAACGTCATGGCTGACCAGGAACAGCTGATCGTACCAGTGCTCTGTGACCTCTTCGCGACCTACATCGATGGCGCGGAAAGCCTGGGCAAGGTTTTCCCGTCTGGTGGCATCCAGATTGGAGGTCGGCTCGTCAAAAAATGCAATCCGGGCACCAATAGTTTGTAATAGGGCCAGGCGGAGGGCCACCACCGCGCTCATCATCTGCCCACCGGATAGCTGGTCATCAGTCCGCTCCCGCAGGTTTCCATCGTACATATCCTTCAGCACGATTTGATAATTGTCCCCCCAGTACAGCTCTTCATCCGACTCGGCAATGGTGCGATAGATCCGATCTGCCCGCAGGCTGATCTCCTCACGGAAACGCTCCGATAGTTGTGCCGAAACATTTTTGAACACCTGATTCCGCAGGAACTTGACCAGTTTTTCCTTCTCTGCGCAAGAGGCGCATTCGGCCTGTTTGACGTCAATATCCGCCTGGACTTTCTGAAGTTTTTCTATCTCTGCGGTCAGTCGCTTGGCATTCTTATCCAGATCGACAACCTGCTGTTTGAGTCCCGCCACATCGGTAAGCAGTTGTTCCTTTTCGCTTCGCACCTGGTGCAGCAATTCAGGTTGAAAACCGCTCTGCTGCTTTGCCAGCTCAATCTGTTTCTCGTTCTGTTCTTTAGTAAGGTCAGCCAACAGAATCTCCATTTTTTGGAGTCGTTGCTGGCGAGAGTCCAGATCCTGGGCAACATTCAGGTTAGCGGTAAAAGCATCCCGTGTCGCTTGGTGTTGCTGCCGTTCCTTTTCCGCCGTAACAATCGCAGCATCAAGATTCCCAAAAGCGGCAAGTGCTTCCTTGCGGGTTTCGACGTTCCTCAGAGACTCAACATACTGCGTTTTGATAGTCTCAAGGCCAACCTGACGCTCGTGGTTTTTCTCCCGTCGCGTCGTCACGCCGATCTCTTGTTTATCCAGTTCCTGTAGCCGTATGGAACGACTGGTAATCTCTTTCTCAGCTTTTTCAGCATCGGTGCAATGCGTAGCTAGCTGGGTCAGCTGCCGATCCAGGTCCGCAGCCTGTTGCTCCAGATCCGTTAAGCGAGTACTGAAGACATCCCGTGGCTGCGAACCGGCAATGTTATGGCACTGTTCCTGAAAAAATGGGCAGACACCTTCTGCCAGTTTTTCTTTGCCCTCTTGCAGGCTCTCTCGCCGACCACCTAACAAAGAGCGCTGTCCTTTCAGCAGGTCAATCTGCTTGCGCAGATTTGGCAATTGGGCAGCTAATGCGGTCATCGCGGCATCAGGTTGCAATTGCGTACGACTGGTGTGAATGGCCGTCAGATCGGCATCAAGCTGTTTATCAGCATTCTGGATTTCGGATCGTTCGTGTTCAAGTTTTTGTCCCAACTTCTGGGTATTTTTTTCCAGAGCCACTATGTCCTGTTCGATGATTCGCCGTTGTTGTTCTTTCTGCCGGAGTTCAGCCAATTGCATTTCGATCTTATCAAAGGCTTCTTTTCCGGCCTTTGATTCCTCAACAATCTTCTGTGCCTGCACACTCTCGTTGATCCGGAGTTTTTGTTCTACAGTCTTTCCGCTACCGTCCTTGATTCGGCTCTCAAGCAATTGCACCTCATTGGCCAGGGCAATCACGGCCTTCTCAGCAGCATCGAGTTCCACTACTCGTGCCTCCACTGTGACAAGGACTGCCTCTTTTTCAGAAATGCTTTGTTTCCGGGTAACAAGATCATTGGTGGTTTGCGTCAGATCAGCCGTCAGAGAGGGCAGCACTGCCAGCCGCTCCTGTTTTTCGGTAATCTCAGCGGTCAGGATCTTCACTCGTTCCTGCAATACCGACAGCATGACACTGGTCCCTTTGTAGGTCTTACGCCAGGCATCGATGCCGAGGATCTCGTCGAATGCCTCCTGGCGCTTGGTCGGTTGCTTGATGATGAAAGGGCCAAGAAAATCATTCTGAAAGGGGCCGATCACCAGCTTGAACTGATCCGCCAGAGGCCGGCCATTGTCAAGACCGAGCAGTTCAGCAATCCGGGCCTCGGTTTCCTCGATTTTGGCGTGTTCCTCTACCTCGAAGGTGCCACCAACATTCCTGGCCAGAAGCCATTTGGTCGGAGCGCCGACCGTGCGAGTGACCTGCCAGATGTCACCATTGTTGGTTTGAAAGGTGACGCTGATTTCACCTCGCTTGGTGCCAATGGTCAGAAACCGCTCAACGTTTGAGACGAAGTCCCGAGCATCAACGCCGAACAGAGCATAGCCGATGGCCTCAAAGATGGTGCTTTTGCCGACACCATTCGGTCCGGACAGGACATTGATTCCTGCAGAAAAATCAATACTGGTGTCACGGTGTGATTTGATGTTCTTGAGATGAATGGAGAGTATCTGCATTGCTTATCCCTCACGCAGGAGGCCCAATAGTTCCTCCCCCTCCACATCGCCCTTCAGCACCTGGTCACGAATGGCCAGCGCCAGTTTTACCAACTCATCTTCCCGGCCCTTGTATTCGCTCCGGGCAGTTATCAATTCACGTAGGACGTCTTTCTCAATCTCTGCCAGATTTTTCTTTTCCCCATCAGCTCCGGCTTCGCGAGTAACAAGAGATAGATGATTCTTGATTTCAACATGTAACGGGTTGCAGATCTCATCGATTACCAGCCGCAGCCGCTCACGCCCCAATTCAAATGGATGAAAACGAATGCGGCCTGTAAGTTTAAGCTCAAGGAGGGGTTTACGTTCATCAGGTATGGCGGTAACTTTTACTGTCAACTGTTCACGGAAACGTTCCAGCGCCTGATCAGCATCTTCCGCGCCATCCAGGTCAATGGTACTCACCAGCATGGGCCGGGGAGCTGTAGAGCGGAACTCGCTGCTGAACAGTTCATTTTCGACCGTAACCAGGTAATAGCCTTTGTTGTATTTCTCCTCACCGAAGTTCACGCACTCCGGGGAACCGGGATTGAAAGCGTATGGTTTGCCGTCCTGATCATTGATAATGTACGGCTTGTGACCATGACCAAGTGCCACGTAGTCAAAAACGTCAGCCAACGGCAGCGCCTCCTCCGGTTTCATGTTGCCGATCTCTACAGGTGAAAAGGTCCAGACACCCACATGGAAAAGGAGAATGTTGTTTTTGGTAGTAACCGCCTCGCAGATTCGCTGAACATGATTACCGGCCTGGGTGCCGATGTAGCCGAGGCCGTAGATGTTAAGCCCCTTGATTTCGATGTGTCCACCGATACCCTGTTCGTAATCGAACGGATCGAAGTGATATCCGCCGTTTTCTGTGCGGGTAGGACGGAGGAGATGGATGTATCCCATCTGAGACAACGCCTCCATCCAGGAGATGCTGTCACGGCGATGAATCCAGTCGTGATTTCCTTCCACGGCGACACAAGGGATGCCGGCATCTTTCAGTAGTTGTAGGGTTTCAATAGTGCGGGCAAAGGTGCGAGGAAGGATCTGGCCGGTATGGAACAGGTCGCCAGCTATTAGGACAAAATCTACTTTCTCGGCAATGGCGTCAGACACGATGAAGCCGAGCATCCGAAAAAAGTCTTCGTAGCGCTCGGCTTCATCGGCGGAGGTGCGGTATGTTTTGCCGAGGTGAATGTCGGCGGTGTGGAGGTATTTAGTCATTTGCATCAGGCCTTAGTGTTCAGAAAATTTGAAGTGGCAAACCAAGGTCATGAGCGTCTTGCCCGAATCGCGTCCTTCCGTGATTCGACCGATTTGCGCCATGTTTCTAGCGATTCAATATCTGCAAGAAGTTCATCTGGGTGCGGTGTGGGCAAATGCGCCCCGAGGGCAGGGTCGTGAGCGAACTTTGAGCATTTTGTCATGCCAGCATCAATCACCGTGTAGTCAAGGTCTTCGACTATCACATAACTAAGTTTCTGGGTGGAAATCCCCTCATCGAATCGCGTAACAGCTCCTTGGAAGAGCACTTCCTCTACGCCACGTTCCCAAGCTAGACGCAAATTGAAGTAGGTGTCACGTGTGAGCCGTTTTGCTTCGTCATCATCGCCTGCTTTATGAGCTTTCGCGGTTGCTTCATGCATAAGGCGAATGGATTTAACACGCTTGGTTGTACTCATGGCATCGAAAGGCAATCGGTCGGTTTGCACACCAAACCCTGCCGGGGTCTTACGGATACATTGTGGAGAGAGTTCAATACCTACAGTTTCCGCTTCTTGTTGAAGGATGCAGAGGAAATAGATGTCGTGAGTTAAGACAATCACCTGCCGTTGCTGTGCCTCTTCGGCCAAACGTTTCGCAACATGCCAACGTCTTCGATGATCCAGAGAGGAAACGGGATCATCGAAGACAATCCCTCCACGTAGTTTACTAAGGTTCACTTCGGTCAGGAACGAAGCAATCGCTATTGCGCGTTGCTCACCCTCGCTTAGGATGTCTTTTGCGGCTGCATCTCCCATGACTTCCAGCACCAATTTAAATCGTGTCTTACCCCCAGGCGATTCTGGTTTCATCATCACTTTCAACTCGTGAACGTTTAGTTTTTTCAACTCATTGTTCAGAGCGTCAGCAACCTTTTGAGTCGCCATGTTCTTGGAAAGCTCCGTGGACTTTTTAGAAATTGCGGTTGTGGCTGCTGCATCAAAACAGGCTTTGAGTTTATCAATCAACAAGAATTTAGCGATGGTGTCCAATGCTGCGCCTTTAAGATCGGACAGTCTGAGTCGTGCATCTAGTTCAGCTTTTTCATTGACCAATACCGCTTTGGCCTTCTCATCCATGGAATCTTCGAGACCCTTGGCTTCTACGAGAAGCTTGGTGTTGGAGTTTTTTAAAACTTCGCTAGGGTCCTGAGACAACACGGGGACCGCGTCGAAATCATTCCCAGGCTTCGATGCTTCGAGGATGGCAGATCTCCGATCATATAAGGCCTTTTGGAGACTAATACAATCATCGGCTAACTTCTGATTCACACCTTCAAGCTCCTTTACCAAAGTTTCATCAATTTGGAGGTCAAGCTGCGCCTGCTCAATGGCCCGATAAGCCTCGATTGCTAAATTTCGTGCTGTTTTATCGGCTTTCTCAGCCGCTTGCTGATAAAAGGTTTCGAACGCTTCAAGCCTTGCGGCTCCATCAAGATCAAGAGGTTTCTGGCAAAGTGGGCAGGCCGATTCTGGTCCCAAGTGTGGAAATGTTTTCCCTGGGTGTGACTCCACTGCGAAGGCACGTGCTGCGTCAAAAAGCACCTTCCACGCCTCACCCCCTGTCCCAGGAAGAAGGCCCGGCGTTTCTTTAAATTTTTGTCCAGCAATAATAGCAGCTTGCTTAGCTATTTTCGATTTCTCAATGAGAGATTTGAGGTTGGTAACTTTGGTGTCATTGACCAGATCGATAGCCGTACCAATACGAGTTTCGAGGTTTGCAAAACGTGTTGCCCGAAGCTTAAGAATCTGTGCCTTCTGTTTGGGGTCTGCCTCGGCAAGTGTCTTGTTGAGTGTCACTAACCTCTCTTGGTCGGCTTCAGTCAATGTCGCCAGTGCTTCAATGTCCTGCGGTTTGGTATTTGCTGAAAGTGCCGCGAGAAGCTTGCCAACCTGTGTTTGTGTCTTGCCCAACGCTGCGAAGAGTTCAACATTCGGTTTATTGTCAGCTTGCTCCTTCGTTGTCATGGCCCGCAGTTTCGTACAAACATTCACGAGACCTTCGAGAATGTCGAGGCCATAGGGCACGTAAGCGAAATCGCCATGGTTGTCGACATATGCACGAGCACAATGCGAATCGAAGATTGCAATCGAGGAAAGCTGCTCAGGCGACTCCTTGCCTAATGTCCATTCAACTTCGAGAGGGGTGCCATCCACAATGAGCTCAAAGGATGCTTGCGGAATGCCGGTTTTGCTTGGTTCTATGTGAGCGTTGGTGTGAATGGGTTCGCGTTGGTCACGGGCGCGACAGGCCTTCTTTAATACTCGAGAATAACCCGACTTGCCAGAACCGTTCTCACCATAGATAACACTAAGACCGCTTGGATTGATTGGAAGCCGTTGGCCTTCCGCCAATGCGTTCACGTTGCGAAAATTCTTAATTGCGGCAAGTTGTACCAGCCGATCTATAGACTGTGGGGCTGCAACTTGCTCGTCCGCGAGTGATTTGGGAACTCTGCCTTTTGTATCGACAATGCCGTGGTCAGATTTGAGTAGCGCATATACATCATCATAGTCCTGGGATGTGAGGTCAATCTTCGTATAGAGCCTAGCGATAGCGTCTTGCTGCCATACAGGAAGTCCTTTTGACCATTTAAGTATCTCTTGCAAAATCATCATTAGTAATTCTCCAGTACAGGGTATCAACCAGCTGAAAAGGTTATGCAAAAGTCCAACTGGTTAAAATGTACAACTCACCAGCAATGCGTGGAACCGTGGCTGAGCAATTGCGGCACTGGACTAGAGCTGAGCATAAATGGTTTGCATGGATTTATCATCTCGCTTGTAATCCGGTCTTGCACCTGCGAAGTGTTCCCCAGTATCGGTTAAGGCAATTATTTTTGAAACCGTAAGCAAATCCCAAATGTGAGGTTTCTCGGAATTATGACCACCTTTGACCTGATAGCAACGCAGCAGTTCATTGCCTTTGCTAGATATTCCGTAAGCATGAGGTTCAACGGTGCGAGTTATCCCGTCATAGGAAAGAGAAATCAACCTTTTCTGTTGGATGGCGTTGATGATTGTGTGATTCATTTTATTCTCCCTTTTCTGTCAGCAATATACTGCAAGGTCATTGATGCTGGTTGCTTTTACATACTTCGCCGGATTCTCACCAACAGCCAAGGCCATAAAATGGGCTTCGCCGCACTTGATTTTGGCGCTTTCCTTATCACGCAGATCATCGGTAAAGAGACTGCTTTTCGTTTCGACAACGAAATACAGCCGCTCTACGCCGTCTTTTTCGATCAACACGGCCCAGTCAGGATTGTAACTGCCCAAGGGTGTCGGCACCTTGAACCAGCCTGGCAGCTTGGCGTAGACCTTTACCGATTCATTCTTCTCCAACTGTTCGGCAAAAGTTTTCTCCACACCGGAGGAGTCATACACCACATGTTCGTATACCGACTTCTCAGTCGCGATCATGTTTTTCAGATATCCGGTCAGTTCTTGCTGCTCGAACAACTCTTGGGCGTAGTAGTGCTCGTCACCCAGGCGTTGGTAGCGGATACCATCCACCAGTGCCATACGCTTGGTCCTATTGATCGTCTCTGACGTCAGTTCAATGAATTGCTGCGGGTTCCGCTTGAAATCATTCAACCGGCCGCTATCGGTCAGAATCTGCACAATGCTGCGCCGGGTCAGCTGGGTCTTGTCCTGGAGATCCGTCAGCAGATCCGGCAACTCAATATCGTGCTCATCGATGGTAATGGGGGCAGAAACCGAAGTCTCCTGGGCATCGATGCCTGCCTTACCAATGGAAAGTTCGGCTTTGCGCCATTGCAGCCGGGTCTTGGCAATTGGCGGACAATCTCTGATTGCCTCGGCACATTTCGTAAGCAATGCGTCGTTGTCAAAGTGGACTCGATAGCTGGTTTTGTGCTTGATCCGGTTCCAGAGCGATTTGAACTCCTCACCGTTCAGAACTGCCTGCCGGGTCTTAACCGATGTTCGGTCGTCTGCATTTTTGATTTCCAGCCTGCCGGACAGCTTTCGCAAGACTTCCATCACCTGAGGAAGTTGCGCCACAAAGGCCTCCGGTAGGACAAGAGTCCCGTCCTTGATGGCTTTTCTGAGACTGTCCTGAACCTTGCCCTTGTGGTCCACGAAACCAGCCTGCTTCAGGTGAGTCCAGATCGCCTCGGACTGCTCTACTCCCAGCGGCGTCACTTTGCCCGCCTGATCCGTCACCGGTATTGCCGCAAACTGGTGCTTTTCTACAATGCCAACACGAATGCCGGTATCATCTTCAATCTCTTTCTGCAGATTGTCCGCAAACTGCTGATAACTTTCTGTGGCAATGACCGTCAGGGTGTTGAGGTCAAACCCTCGCAGTCGCTCTCCCTGCTGATTGACGCAAAGTCGAAGCCCACGACCGATGGTCTGGCGGCGCTCCCGCTCGGTCCCGATTTCTCGTAGAGTGCAAATCTGGAATACGTTGGGATTGTCCCACCCCTCGCGCAGGGCAGAGTGTGAAAAGATAAACTTGAGCTTGGTCTCAAAACCCAGAAGCTTTTCCTTCTCCTTCATGATCAGGTTATAGGCGCGTTCGGCGTTGTCTCGGCTCCCCTGGTTGTTTTCGGCAGTTTCCGTCCAGGCGCCTTTCTTGTCGATGGAGAAATACCCGTTGTGTACCTCGGTGGCCTCAGTTTCCAGATCCACATCATTAAAGAGGGTCTGGTAGTCAGGGTGTTTGATGAGTCGGCGATACTCTTCCTCGAACATCAACGCATACTTCCCTTTCACCTGGTTGCCGTCGGTATCGTATTTCCGGTAATGCTCGACGCTGTCGATAAAGAACAGAGAGAGGACTTTGATACCACGAGAATTTAGCCGCAGTTCCTTGTCCAGATGCTCCTTGATGGTGCGCCGGATCATCTGGCGCTTGAGTGCATCCTCGTCCACGTCGCCGATTGCCTGTCCTGGCTTCAGCCATTCCTCGCCACCCGGAATCCGAACCTCCACCAGTTCCTGCCCCTTGGCGCAGCGGATCTCTCCGATGCTGCAATTTGAATAGATGGCGCGATTAGTCACCAACTCCAGGTCATCGCCGTCCTGCACGTTAACTTCCGCACGGTTTACCTGTCCGCCGCGCTGCATGTCCAGTTCCACCCTGGCGGTGATACTGCCTCGCTTGTTGGATACTGACAGCAGACGCACGAAAGCTTTGTTGTTGCCGCCTTCAACGCTGGCCGAAGCAACCTCAATCTGTTTCACCAGTTTCTGTTCATAGGCATCCACTGCGTCGAGACGGTACAGCATATGATGCTTGTCCACATGAGTTGCGGAATAGCGCAAGGTGCAGAGCGGATTCATGGCCCCCAGAGCCTCCTTGCCCCGGCCTTCCAGACCACCGTCAACACTCTGCGGCTCGTCAACGATGATGATTGGCGATGTCGCCCGGATCAGGTCAATCGGCTTTTCGCCGCCGGTCTTTTCGCTGTCCTTGTAGAGGTTGTTGACATCCTTTTTGTTGATGGCGCCAACCGTCACCACCATGATCTGAATGTTAGGACTGGTGGCGAAATTACGCACCTTGCCTGGCTTGGAGGAATCATACTGGAAGAACTCATACCCCTTGGCGCCTGGATAGAGCCCCTCAAAATGATCCCTGGTGATTTCCAGAGTCTTATTCGTTCCTTCCTTGATCGCCACTGACGGAACCACGATCACGAACTTGGTGAAGCCGTAGCGCTTGTTCAGCTCGAAGATCGACCGGAGGTAGACATAGGTTTTACCGGTGCCAGTCTCCATCTCGACGGTGAAATCGCCCGACGAAAGAGAATCCGACGGCCGCAGACCATTCCGGAGCTGGATATCACGCAGATTGGCGAGCAGTTCATCTTCAAGCAGCTGCAGACGGTTACCTATCCCCAAATCGTTCTGGGCAAAAGCCAGCAGATGTTGTTCGCCGATGCTGCTGGTAACGGTGAACTCGGTACGACAGATTTCTTGGCCCCGGAAAAGGTCGGCAACCGCTTCAATGGCGGCATGCTGGTAGTCAAGATTTGGCTCAAAGTGCAGTTTCATGAATTCCTCAAATTACTTATGTAAGCAAAATAATATTATTGTCGGCTCTTTATAAAACGGCGGGTTTCGTCTGTACGTTCTAGCCATGTCACAAGCCACGGTGCACAACCGAGACAAGAAGTTTCACGAACCAATTTGCGATTAATCAAATATGCCATTGCCGGATTCAAGCGTCTGGCATTCCAGCCATATTGCTTAGCAATCAATTCCGGAGATGTTGGGAAGTCACTTTTATTAAGCATGTCAGTTGCCAGAGTTAGAGCATCGTCTTTCGGGTCCCATGGCATCCAAAAACAGTCGAACGTTGCAAACAATTCATTTTCCGGGTAGTAGCTCCCTGCCGAATGAACGGTAATCATTCCTCGGAGTTCATGCACAGCATCAATCACATCTTCCTCAGAGAGCCCAGTTTTCTTGATTAGTTCATCAATTTCCACCCATGGATCAAATTTCATTGCATGTTCAGAAGACGTCACGAAAAACTTTGCAATTGCGTTAGCTGCCGCAGAATAACCGGAATCGCTAGATGGAATCTTGATGTTAGATAGGACAGGTGATTTACCTAATGCAGGTTTTTTCGTCACACCATGAATATCATTAATAAGTTGGGATATATCTCGTTCCGGATCATCTACACATGGTGAAAGCATGCCTTGTAAAAGTGGGCTCAACTTTTCAACTGGAAGCTGATATCTCAAAGGTATAAACTTTGCCCGGGATTTCAGCTTTAACATCAGCCCGGAGTCAATCTCCAGATTAACCCACGGTTTAATGATTGAATTGGGTGTTAGAAGAACGACAAAATGTGAACAGTCTCCTAAACCTTCATCAATTTTCTGGCGTAGACTGTCACCAGCAGATATGCACCATTCATCCCACCATGTATCAATACCATTGGCTTGCAGCGTATGCGCAATCAGTGATGCCGTGTCCTTATCTTCCGAAGCATAACTGAGAAATACCTTTGGCGTTGGATGTGCCACCAACTCTGATTCACCTTCTGACACAGCATCCGTTACGACCCCAAGACGTTCATTGACCAATGCAAGTAATTCCGGTGATCCCTCAATCCGCATATTGATGTCATCAAGAGAATTTCCAAAGACTACGACTGTTGGAAATTCGCCGGTTACAGGGTGGCGTATTGCACTTACCTTGTCGTGCATTTCAGAAGCTACACTTTCCATAGCCGCTTTAAGAAGCGATTCAGTAAAATTTTGAGGGTCAAACGGTTTTCCGTTGAATTCCAATCTAATCAAGAAAACTCTCCTTTTTCCTTATCCGGATTCACTCACTACATTCAAAGGATAGGTTTACAGGCTCCGCACATCATCTAACCCGTGCTGCTGGAGAATTGCGGTGATGTTGGTCTTGGCCACATCATCGGCAAAGGCGCTGTCCCGGAAAACTACGCGGGTATCCACGGCAGGTTTCAGCTCCTTGTGCCATCCGACGATTCCTTGAGCTAGAGGCTCAATGGTATCGCGATCAATAGTCTCGGAAAGACACACCAGCAAGGCACCGGCCCCGACACTGTGAACGAACTTGCCGGCAATCGTTTTCTGTTCAATGGGGACGGTCAAGTCAAGGCCAAGCTTCAGAAGAAGTTCGTAAAGAATGTCCTGTTCGGAGCGACCGGCAACAATATGTTCGGCGTGATCCAGGAGAGTCTGCTCCAGATCATCGCGGTTAGGCTCCCAGGCACGAATATTTGAAGTGTCGAGCTTGAAGACACGGAAACCTAAATCACCTTCAAATTGTGGGGAATCGGTTTTAATTTTATTTGCCACACGACGAAGTCGCTCTTTTGTGAGTTCTGCGATATTTACAGGCCTTCCGATATGTTCAAGAAAATTTACTGCTGGTTTCGCACCTTTTGCTTTAGGATCAATGGGCTCAGGCAACTGAACTAGAATATATTTAATAGATTTTCGGTTAATTGAATTATGGTGCATAACTGCATGACCGGTTGTGCCTGAACCAGCAAAAAAATCCAGAACGATATCGCCAGAATCAGTATTTACATATGATATCCAGCGATCAATAACTTCATGATCTTTTGGATTATTAAATACTTTCTTTCCAAAAATAGAAGTTAATTCATTGCTTGCCTGTAGAGCACTGCGATAGAAGTAACTACCAGCCACTTGAATAGGTAAATCATCTGCTTCATCTTCCAAAACAGAATCATCAGATTCATCTTCTATATCGCTATCTAATTCTAAGAGGTATGTTTTTCTTATAGGTGGTTCAGTATGATCATCACGAAATACTACTTTCCCCAGCTTAATCATTTCATTCATTTTTTCCAAAGTACTGTAGCGCCATCCACCTTCAGGCACTGCACATTTTTCACCAGTTTCAGGGTGTAAAACGTCGTAATCAGGTCCCCCGCCGCCAGGCCACGACATGTTGTCGTCACGCCAAACGCCTCGATCGTCAACTTTGTTATATCTAACATGTTTTTTGGACGGATGATTCTTAGGCAAAGATTCGTAAAAACTTTTTATGCCAACCTCGACTTCTGAATTATTTGCTCCATGGATGTCACGCAACCTCAGGTATTCGTCAAGAATTTCCTTTGCACCAGGTTTTGCTTCTCTCCATTTAATTTTATTAGCGGTAAAATATGACTTATTCTTTGCAAATATGTGAATATACTCATGCCCAACCGATATCAATTTAGCGTCATTCTTTCGTCCCTTCTCCCACACCAATGACGCTATAAAATTTTCTTCACCAAACACTTCAGAACACATAAATTTGAGGTTTGAGGCTTCGTCATCATCAATGCTTATAAAAATAACACCATCCTCACGCATAAGGTTTCTTGCTAACCTCAACCGTGGATACATCATATTTAGCCAATCGGTATGGAACCGCCCACAAGCTTCTGTATTGGAACTGATTTTGCGGCCGTCACTATCTATTTGAAGAGTAAGCATTTGATAGTTTTTTATGTTGTCACGAAAGTCGTCTGGATAAACAAAATCTTTCCCTTTATTGTACGGTGGATCGATATAAATGAATTTAACTTTGCCGGCATAGCTCTTCTGCAGGAGCTTTAGTACCTCCAGATTGTCTCCCTCAATCATCAGGTTCCGTGTGTTATTCCAATCTACACTTTCTTCCGGACAGGGTAGAAGCGTACCGGTTGACGGGGTAAGCGCCAACTGGCGAGCGCGGCGCTTGCCGTGCCAGACCAGGCCGTACTTTTCTTCTCGTTCATCTACAGCGCCCCCAAGGAGCTGCTTCAATGTGTCAAAATCAATTTTTCCCTCAGTGACAGCATCAGGAAAGAGCTCTTTCAACTGGTCGATATTCTCCGCGACAACATCAGCGGATTGGCCGTTTAATTTCTCCATTTATTTGCTCCTACAACCCAGAGTTGTGTATCTTACCTTTTGTTCTCAAGAAGAATTGTTGCGACGTCTCTGCTGCCGAGAACAGCAAATGTCTTTGCAGAATGCTGCAATAACGCAAGGCAGCCTTGTTTTCTGGGCACTGTAACAATAAGCTCATGCTCCTCTACAAGAACCGTAAATGTTGTGCCATCTTCTAATCTGATGGAGACACGTCCTTCGTCCTCGTTCTCGTTGAAAGTAGCGTTAATAGTTTCTTCAAGCTCTTCAAAACTGTCAGCAATTGAATCAAAGTCTAAATCTCCATCAATTGGTATTACTAGTTCATCCGGTTCAACAGGAAATATTGTGTCGAAGTTTTCTGGAAGTTCAGCAGGCTTAACACGAAGTCTTAGCTTTCGAGTGATATGCGCATATCCTGGGTCTTCTGGGTCCTGACCTGTATTCCATGTCATTCTAAAAAAATCAGAATTTACATCTGCATCGCCTTCTCCAACATTTCTTTTGATACTCTTTCTCCTGAGACTCAAAACAGATTTTGCATTTTCATATACTTCCATCGATTCGGAGGCAATCTCCTCAGAAAGGAGCCTAGAAGCCCAATTTGCGGCTGATTGGGCGTGACGTTTCGGTGGAGAGTGTCCAAGTTTTTTATCAAATCCTGGCAAGTCACGGAAAGCACGTGATTCAGTGTTACGAAAGAATGTCTTTTCTGGACAAAGTTTCATTTCCGGCAACTCAGCGATTGCTTCTGTCTCCTCTTCCACAAATCGAAGAATCTCAAAAGTGTGCGATGCATTGATTGACGCATAAGGTCTCTGACGACCTGTTAACGTAGTTTTTTCACGAATGAACTTTTCGACCTCTCCTCTTAAATAATCGCGAAGCGAGACGTCAGTGAGCCATTCATCCCGGGTGAGTGCTTTTGAGGCCAGGCCGTTTAGCGCTTGAAGAAGGTGCCATGTCCAAATCCCATGCTTTAAATTTTTGCTCGGAAAAGACTTCTCGCCAGGAGAGCAGGATATGAACAGTGCCTGAAAGTCACGGGATTTAATAAATTCTTCAAATTCATTTTTATTCAATTCGCCCAACAAATCACGCCCAACAGTCTTTTCATCCAAGGGCACAGCACAAGCGTCAATAAAAAGGAGAACCTGCGAACAAGCAGACTCCTTAAGCTTCGACAGAAGTACCTCCCTAAGACAGACTGTAGTTGTTGACAGGCTTGTTGGGTGAGTATCCCATACAGTCAGGCGATTTGCAGAGTTGGCGTAAAAGCCGTGCCCTGCATAGTAAAATATGAAGCGGTCATTCGCACCGAGGGATTTTGCCATGTACGAAAGATCATTCTCGAACCTCGACTTCGTTGCATCCTGATTTATCCACAAATGGAGGTCATCATCGTCAATTTCAAATTGTGTTTTTAGTGTGGCGGCAACGTCACGTGCGTCCGCCTCAGCGTATGCAACGCCCATCAAAGAGTATGGTGGCTTTGAATATTGGTAGGTCTCAATACCAACCACCACAGCAACGGTTCGGCAGGGTATATGCACAACTTCAACGTGCTGCTCTAGCTTTTTCATAATGAGGCTCTCGCACTTATATTGAGACTTTAACTAAGTCTATATACCAAGCTTCTGAAAGAAAATTTGGTTTCGCATCTTTGCATCCTTGAGCAACTTGTCCCAACTGATTACTTCTACATACAAATTGATATTTTCAACCCATTGGAACCAGCCTAGTCGGTCCGGCATAGGTTTGAAGTTCTTTTCCCGTTCAAGCCACGATTCAACTTTTGCTGTCAGATCGCAGACAACGTAACCGTAGAAGGGTGTGTTCGCTGCTACAAGCATCTTCCGGCCCTCCGGAGTCTTATATTTACCGTCGCGAATGTTATTAACGTACCGCACAATCTGCTGAACAGGGTCTTCCTGTGACGAAGGGTTTACAAAATCATCTCTCAGCGGTTTTTTAAATTCGAAGATTGTGATGGGATTGCTTGCCTCATTGTCGCCACGGAACAAAATACGATTGTTGTATACCAGCAAGTCAGGGCGGTCAGAATTCTTGCCGTTGAGCGGCAAGTCTGAAGAGACATAATTGGTAAAATTCAGTCTCTCATCAATAATCCAAAGATTGTGATTATCGAAAGACGTAATATCCGTATCGGCTTTGCGGGGAAATATAATGTCATGCACGACCCCCTCAGACGCGTAACTTCCTGTTTCATCCACCTCAAGGCTTTTCCCAAATATATCCAGGATATTTCTCCGAAGCGCAATGTAATGAATAAGGTCATTTTTACTGGTTCCTGAGATTTTACTTACAATCTCAAGTACATTATCTTTCAGGTTATCGAGATTGCCCTCGGCGAGTAGCTTGGTGACGTCCCTTTTAATCTGGACTTCCTGCGCAAATTTTTCTTTTTGTAACAGGCTTTCAATCTCTTCATTGGAGGGTTTATATGGCATTCCTGTCAGGTCAATTTTGTCGAGGATTCCCTTGTGCCACGGAGCTTCTTCATCAACATATGTTTGAACGCGATCTCTTTTCTTTTCCTGCCGGACCACAATATCAGAGCCAACAGCATCCTTAGCTATATTCGCAGATCGTGATTCAATATCGGTTTGCGATATTCCATGCAACACGTCGTTTTCCATCTGGAACTCAAATCCGCCGCGTTCAAGTGACACGTTTTGATCCAGGTATCGGCCAAACACATAAGCTTTAACCATGTAATTTCTTGCGTGATTGGCAATTCCGCTCACGTCTTTATCGTAAAAATCTTCACTGAACTCTGGAATGTATTTTTGGATAGCAGAACCGGACACCTCTCTCTTGTGTGCGACCAAACTTATTTTGCTTTTTTGATTTTTGGGAAAGTATAGTTTGAACACTCGAACAAAGAACTCCTCTTCGGACTGGGTTCCTGTCAGTGAAAAGACATTATTTTCGACTGGTATTTCTTTAATAACAGCAGACAACTCGTTGCCGAGGTATTCATTGAGTTTAATGGAATCTGTGCCATCCTTTTCAGAAAGAACAATTGTTGGGCAGACGTAGTCTTTTGTTATAAAGTATGGAAGAAGTTTTTCGAGAAGATTTCTGGCTATCGTGCTGAGCTTCTTGTCTATTGATTTGCCGTCTTTCAGATTGCTCAGATTTACAATGGTCCATGATTCTTGTTCTGTAGAGTTAGAGAATCTCTCATTTACAATAATATCGTTGTCCTTACCCATCGAGAACTTGCGCTGTTTAAATCCGACACTGTCACGAAAAACACTTTCCACATGAACGTTATCGAAATATTTTAAACAAGTGAATCGGCCAAAGCCTTTGCCACCCTCACTGATCTTAAGATCAGTATAAAGCGTGTCGAATGACTGACGGTTTTCATCAGTGAAACCAGTCCCGTTGTCACGAATTTCAAAGCTCTGAACTTCAGGGAGACCGCCATCCATTTCAAGTTGTCCGTCACGATGGACACGAATATATATTTCCCCATCTGTTCTGCCGGTGCTCTCTATCGCCTGAATAGCATTGACTACCACCTCGACAATCGGTGTATAAACCGTCGTATTTGCCCTTATATTTTCGACGGCTCTCCTGATGTTGACATTACTCATAGTCGCCCTCTCTTATTGCCGAAGCTACCTTGTAACGTGATCTGTTGGAGTGAATTGATCATAATGGAGCTTGCAACGATCTTGATTCATTGGCTAATATGAAGATCACAGCTTACCTTTTACCTCTGCCAATTCCGCCTCAAGCCCTTTGATTTCAAGATTCAACTCCACTCTACGCCCCATCTGCTTCTCCTTGGCGGCAGCGTTCCTCAAGGAAGTTATCCTAGTCTCCAGCTCCCCACATTTTTGCAAAGCTTCCCGACGGGCAATTGCCGCTTCTCTAGTTGTAGCTTGATTGAATGTTCCGCTGATCAATGACGCCTGGAGCGCCACAAGAGTATCAATCCAACCCTGGTACAGTTGCCACAGACTGGCTCTCGGCTGTTTACTCAACGCCAGTGTATCCAAAAACTGCCTGAATACCTCTGCAGACAGAGAATCATTACCGGAAACAGTTACATCAACGCAATCGCCATCCAGAACGTATTTATCCGCCTCATTCTGTGCTCGGCGTTTATGAGTCAGCGAGAGGATGGTGTGATCCCCTTGCACCAGAATAAGAAATAGAGGGTACGGTATGGCGCGATGAATCAATTCAGCCAGCCGGACAGCTTTGGCATCAGGTCGCAGTATGACCGACAACACAGCAATTTCCAGGTATTTCCGGACATCATCACTGTATTCCGGCACGCCGATGGTGTTCGGCTTCAGTGCTGCCAGCCAGTACATTTCCTCAATTCCATCGTTGATCCGTCGTTTATCGGCAGCGGTTGGCGCACCATTCTCCACCAACATCTTCTTTGGCACTCGCTGGTTCACCAGTGCACTGTCAGGCAGTCCAATGGCACGTACTATGTCATCCGAAGTCATGCCTCGTCATCCGGCAACACAATCAGAAACGCCACTACCTCAAAATCATTGATCCCGGCAAATTCCCCCTTGATGGCGTGAGTACCGCCCGGCGAAAAGAGGCTGGCAACGGCCCGCTCTTCGCTCTTGCCGACAACCGAGGCGACCGCCGCACTCAGCAGACGCTGTGCATGGCGCATATCTTCGCCCTGCTTGGTGGACTTATCGAATCGGGCACATGCTGACGCATCGGGCAGATCACGACCAAGACAGAGCCGCTTGAGACGATCAAGGATGCGTTTGGCCTGCGTGTAGGGCAACAGCACGGCACCATCGTCACCAACATGCACGAGGTAATTGGGCGCCATCGGATAACCGGACTCCGCAACCTTCGTGGCGGCAATCCCCTCTGCTCGCAGACAATAGATAACGCCAGGCGCAATCTCCACCTCGGATGTCGTGGTAACGGCGCTGGTTCCCAACGGGAGATTTTCAAGCTTGCCGGGATGGGCCTTGAGATACTGGGCCAGGTCGATACGGAAATCGGTCAGAGTCAAATCGGTAATGGAAACACCGGTGGAGAGGTCTTCCAGGTCAATCACTGCATCCTGTAACTTCAGGAGCTGTTTGCGGCGATATTCCAAATCGTTCATCTGGTTGCCGGATTGTTGCTCAATCAGGTTTTCTTCACCAGTTGCTGAGATGTCCAGCAGAACCATACGCCCGCTGACCCGCTGTTCCAGGTTAATGTATTCTTCCAGTTCCATGTTGGGCCAGAAGTTGACGAGCTGGATACGGTCGTTGGGAGAACCGATACGGTCAATGCGGCCGAAACGCTGAATGATTCGCACCGGGTTCCAGTGGATATCGTAGTTGACGAGCCAGTCACAATCCTGCAGGTTCTGACCTTCGGAAATGCAGTCGGTGGCAATCAGCAGATCCAATTCACCTTCGTGCGCAAGGTCTTCCGGACGTTCTTTTGAGCGGGGTGAAAATGTCGTCAGAATCGATGCCAGATCTTTACGAAGACCGGGAATAGTGGTCTGGTTGCGGCCAGCACCTGTTACAAGGGCGGTTTCAATACCAAGCGTCTCTTTAGCCCAGGCCGCCAGTTGCTCGTAAAGGTACATGGCGGTATCGGCAAAGGCCGTGAAGACAATGAGCTTACAATTGCCTGGATTGCTGGGGTGCAGGCACTTGTGGGTGATAACTTCCTGCAGCGCGGACAGCTTGGCATCCCGGGCGGCACATACCTGTGTGGCCGCTGCGTGCAAGGTCGCCAGACGGTTACGGTCCTCGATGAGGTCCTGTTTCCAGCGGATCAGATCCACATCTCCCAACAACACCTTTACCTTGCGACCGACCAGAAGGCTCTCGAAAGCGGGATCGTCGATATCAACATCGGCAATATTGATTTCCTCGAACTCGTTTGCATGGGCCTCGATTCTGGCCAACGTGGCTTCCACATCTTTCAGTTGCCGATGTACGGTGAGTGCAAAAGATGAAACAGCGCTCTCCATACGCTTGAGCACATTGACTCGCAGCAGGTGGATCAAGCTCTCCTCGCGGTCAACCTGGCGGAAAAAACTTTCACCGCCACGAATCTGAGTGCTGTACTTGGCATCGTAGGCAGCCTGTTTATGAGGGAGTACATAACGGAGCGGTGCATAAGAGGCGAGGTTCAAACGGCGGATTTCTGTGTTGATGTCGCGAATGGAGCGAAATTCACCGGCTCGATCCACATCGGGTTTGATGTTGATCGGTTTGAGCCGTTCCGGAAAACGACCGGTCTCGCTGATGCCGTAGTACTTCTCAATATGCTTACGTGAACGGGCAATGGTGAGTTGATCAAGCAAAGTAAAGTAGTCAAAACCAAGCATCTCGATAAGTCGTGATGGTGTCTTCTCCGCTTCCTCCAGATCAAGCCAGCGATTAAACTGCTTTTGTGCCAGCCGGGTGGTACTGTCGATGCTGGTGATGCCATACTCAAGCAGGGCCGTATCATCCCCCTCAGTGGCAAAAGCAATCTGATTACGCAGATCAGCCAGGCGGTTGTTGACCGGAGTGGCCGACAGCATGAGCACACGAGTTCTGACCCCTTCTTTGATGATCTTACGCATCAGGCGGTCGTAACGGGATTCCTTACCTTTGTGCGTAGATTTGTTACGGAAGTTATGTGATTCGTCGATGACCACCAGGTCATAGTTGCCCCAATTGACATGGGTCAGGTCTATATCGCCGGATGAACCGCCATCACGGGACAGGTCGGTATGGTTGAGCACATCGTAGTTGAAGCGGTCAGCAGCCAGGATATTGCGCCGGTCATTGGCCTTGTAAATGGTCCAGTTATCCCGTAGACGCTTGGGACAGAGCACAAGGACTCGGTCGTTACGTAATTCATGGTATTTGATGATGGCAAGCGCTTCGAACGTCTTACCCAGGCCAACGCTGTCGGCAATGATGCAGCCGCCGAAACGATTGAGCTTGTCGATGGCGCCGACCACACCGTCACGTTGAAACCTGAAGAGTTTCTTCCAAACTATCGTATTACGGATGCCGGTAGCGGATTTGACAATCTGATCCTCGTCAAGCTCTTCGCCGCGGTCCTTGAACAGGTGATGAAGTATCAGGGTGTAGATGGTGAAGGGATCACGATGGGAAGCC
>Ga0194047_10000307_pt1 | contig 33027 bp, 31 predicted proteins | sample JunL225m_MetaG_2_FD_160070 | JGI IMG/M metagenome (GOLD analysis project Ga0194047, IMG submission 160070) | Anoxic zone freshwater microbial communities from boreal shield lake in IISD Experimental Lakes Area, Ontario, Canada - Jun2016-L221-5m | ecosystem: Environmental > Aquatic > Freshwater... | reverse complement strand
GAATAAATCAATTCCTATTAGTTTTAATATTGTGTTCGGTCCACAATTTGGATTTAATGCCGGATCGAATACAGTTATTACGAATGGTACTGAAAGTGATTCCACAATAGGTGTACTATCTTTGAAACAAACTGATATTGATTTGGCTTATGGTGCTGGTCTCAATTTTTCATTCAGTCAATCAAAGGCTATACATGTAGGAATTGGTTTTAGAGGAGCATACGGCATAACGAATATTGGCAACACTTCCCAAACACTTGCAAAAGACAACTATTACATCATTAATGGAACTAACATCAAAACATATTCAGGATACTGGTCACTGACCTTCGGATTCTGATTTACCGAAACCAACTTTAACAAAGATACACTAAAACGAACCTAATAAAATGAAATCACTTTTAAGAATAACCTCCATTGCTCTATTCTTGGTTATTGCTTCAGGGATAGTTCCCCAACGTTTAAGCGCACAAGGAGCGTCCATTAGTTTTCAAGTATTTTATGATGACTTAAGTCCTTATGGTTCTTGGGTCAATAATGCAGAGTATGGTTATGTGTGGTATCCAGATGCGGGTAGTGATTTTACACCTTATGGAAGTAATGGATATTGGGTTTATACGGAAGTTGGTTGGACATGGGTGTCTTATTATCCTTGGGGATGGGCGCCTTTTCACTATGGACGTTGGTATTATGATCCTATGTACGGTAACATGTGGGTTCCCGGAAATGAATGGGGACCAGGTTGGGTAACTTGGAGACAATCGGAAGGGTATTACGGGTGGGCTCCCATTGGGCCAGGTATTAGTTTAGAGATGGCTTACAGTAGAAATTATAATGTACGAAATGATCAATGGCGATTTGTAAAAAATGGCGATTTCGGAAGAGAACACATAAATAATTATTATGTAGACAGGTCAACTAATGTAACTATTATTAACACTACAACAGTGATAAACAACTCAAATTTGGAAGGAGGGAGAAGTGTTGGTTATAATACAGGTCCAAGAAAGGCAGATGTAGAAAGACGTGTAGGTAAAACCTTTGCTCCAATTGTTATTAAAGATAATGCAAAACATGGTGAAGCAATAGAGAGAGGAGAACTAAAGATGTACAGACCACAAGTGCAAAAAAGTAATGTAGCGGCCAAAGAAGCTCCCAAGAAAGTAGCTGAACTGAGAGATTTGAAGTCTCCTGTCCAACAAAACAATGGAAAACAAAGCGAGAAAACAGCGCCAAACCAAAGTACTCCAAAGACATCACCAGTGAAGCAGGATACTAAACAACAACGAGACGAACCAGCAAAGCAAAATCCTGTTCCTCAAAAACGGCCAGTGCAACCAATAATGAAAGATCCAGTTCAACCGAAACCACAACGTCAAAATCAACAACACCCGCAACCTGAACCTCAGAAGCAACCAGCGCAACCTAACAGGCAGGAACCACAAGCTCCTCGGAAAACTGAACCAGGAAGACAACAGCCTGCTCAGCCTGCAAGTACAAAACCTACACCACAAAACAAGCAACAACCTGAGCCAACGCGACAACAACGAGCGCCAATCAAAACTCAACCGAACAATCAATTGCCCCAACAACAAAAACAGGAGCAATTGCCTCAGTCGACTCCACAAGAACGTCCGCATTAGCAAATGAAGACACCAAAAGGGAATACTCAAAAAAAATAAATTATGAAAACCACCAATGAGATTAATTGTGATATTCTGAAAATCACCATGCAAATTGAGGAACTGTTTCCTGAGTTATCAAAATACATTGGAGAAATGCCAGTAAAGATTTCTTATTGCAAAGGCAGTGAAATAGCGGATAACAATCTTCAGGACTATTTTGATTCACTGGATGAGTTACTGATAAATTACGTTACATATAATAAAAGTATAACTTCTTAAAAAGGGATAAAATGAAATCGAGACCATTCGGCATAATGATAATAGTAGTCGGGATATTAATGCTAATTTATACTGGCTTTACCTTTTCAACAACAGAAAAGGTTGTTAATCTCGGTGAAATAGAAATAAATAGAAGCATAAAACATCCTGTGCGATGGTCTCCTATAATAGCTGTGGTTTTGGTTTCAGGGGGAATTGTAATTCTTGTCACAGAGAAAAAGAGTTAAAGTCGAACAAGGTGAATTGCAAGTATACTAAAAGATTGGGTAATTTATTTTGATTAATATGATGTAATGCAAATATAAAACTAATAATTAATAAATATAATAATGAAAAAAGAAACAAAATGGTCTATTGACCAAGCCCACAGCGAAATTAGCTTTAAAGTACGTCACTTAATGATTTCGAATGTAAAAGGAAAATTCAAACAATTTGACGGAAGTATTTACACTAATGGTAAAGATTTCAGAACAGTTGAAATTGATTTTTGGATAGACGCTTCTTCAATAAGTACAGGAGATGAAAATAGAGATGAACATTTAAAAGGATCTGATTTTTTAAACGTTGCCAATCATAAACAAATAACTTTTGTTGCGAGTACAATGGGTGCTGCAGACGCAGAAGGTAATCAGGAATTATGGGGAGAACTAACAATGATGGGCATTACCCAAAATGTAAAACTTCATGTTCAGTTTGGAGGTTTTGTAAAAGATCCTTACGGAAATGAAAAGGCAGGCTTTATGGTAACTGGAAAAATTAATCGCAAGGACTGGCAATTGGTTTGGAACAGTAAACTAGAAACTGGTGGAGTGTTAGTTAGTGATGAAGTTTCAATTTTATGCGAACTAGAACTGACTAATGACGGATCAAAAGACTTGATTATGGAATTGGATGAGAAAGAAAATGATAATCATAGCACAAAATAGTGACTACGATTAAGCTTTATAATCTCTATTATGAGATTGTAAAGCTTAGTGGTCAGTAAATAACTAGAAAAGGCGCATTTAATTACTTAAAGTTAAGACTAGAATAAATTCATGGATACCCGTTATTCTCTTCCTGTTTATGCAAAAATTGCACTAATTTCTGTTGCAGTTTTTGCATTAGTATATACCATCTTTATTGGGCAGCACATTATTCTCCCTCTAATGTATGCCACTATTATCGCTATTTTATTAAATCCTGTTGTGAATTTTTTTTTGAGAATACACCTGAATAAAGTAATAGCGATAAGTATTGCAGTATTACTAGCAATTGGTTTAACTTTAGGGTTGATCTACTTTATTTCTATTCAGATTTCATTATTTGGTGAAACGTATCCAAAGCTTCGAATTAAATTCAATACATCGACAGAGCAAATAATAAATTTGGTAGCCACAAATTTCAATATTAAAGTTTCAAAAATAAATAATTGGATAACTGAAACCGAAAATGACGCGATAAGCCACATGGGTGGGGCAATTGGGCAAACCATTTCCACCATCAATAGTTTCCTCATTGTTGTAGTTTTGTTACCAGTTTATTTATTTATGATACTTTACTATAAACCACTTTTGATTGAATTTGTACATCGTCTTTTTAAATCAACACAACAAGCCACGGTTTTCGAAGTGTTGAATAATTCAAAGAAAATAATACAAAGTTATTTAGTAGGATTGCTTCTTGAAGCCATAATAATTGCCATTTTAAATTCCACTGGATTATTAATTCTTGGAATAGATTATGCCATTATACTTGGTGTTACAGGAGCATTGTTGAATGTGATACCTTACATAGGAGGTGTAATAGCAATTGCATTACCCATGATAATTGCTTATGTAACCAAAGATTTAACTTCAGCCATCCTCGTGTTTGGAACATATATTATCATACAATTCATCGATAATCATTTTATCATTCCAAGCATTGTAGCTTCAAAGGTTAAAATAAACGCTTTAGTTTCTGTTATAGTTGTAATTGTAGGTGGTGCACTCTGTGGTATTCCAGGAATGTTTCTTTCCATACCTATCACAGCAATACTAAAAGTTGTTTTTGATCATATCGAATCGCTTAAACCTTGGGGATATTTGCTTGGCAATATTGTCCCCACTAAAATAATGAGAATAAACCTTATCAAACTAAAGAGTAAATAATAATTAAACTTAAATAAAATGAAACCGAAAATTGGATTATCAGAAAAGAAATTAGAACACATTAATGAAGTTCTTGCTAAAGTATTGTCGAATGAGATGATGCTGTATGTAAAAACTAGAAAATTCCATTGGAATGTTTTCGGTGAAAGTTTTATGGAAATGCATAAACTATTCGAGAATCAATACAAAGATCTTGAAACATATATTGACGGGATAGCAGAGCGGATTACAAAGCTGGGAGGAGAAGCGATTGGCACCATGGTAGAATACATTAAAATATCCACCATCAAAGAATCACCTGGTAGATATCCTGGGGCAAAAGACATGATTAAAGAACTGTTGAATGACCATGAGACGATTATTGTTGAATTGAGAAAGCAGGTTGAAATATGCAGTGACGATTATAAAGATGCAGGCACTGCTGATTTTTTAACTGGTTTAATGGAAGAACACGAAACAATTTCTTGGACATTAAGAAGGTATTTGAAGTAATTATCTTTTGAAATGACAACATTGACCCCAGCCATTAATCTAAAAGAATTAGTAAAGGAAGAAACCATTAAAGTTTCGGAAAAAACAATTGATACTACAGAAAAGGTTGGTAGCTGGCTAAGTGAAATAGCCAACTTCTTTCTGTTTTTCACTTCAATAGTAAGAGAAACCTTTTCGCGTGATTTCGAATTCAAAGAGTTCCTAAAACAATGTTATCAAGTAGGGAACAAGTCTTTGCCTCTAATTTCCATTACTGGCACTATAATGGGATTAGTCCTTACCATTCAATCGCGGCCAATACTTGTCAATTTTGGTGCCGTGACCATGTTGCCAGGCATGGTTGCAGTTTCCTTAATCAGAGAAATGGGACCTGTAATTACTGCCCTTATCTGTGCCGGCAAAATAGGTTCAGGAATGGGTGCAGAATTGGGTTCGATGAAAGTAACCGAACAGATAGAATCTATGGAAGTGTCAGCCACTAATCCGATCAAGTTTTTAGTGGTCACAAGAGTTTGGGCATCTACAATAATGATTCCTTTGTTGATATTGTTTGCTGATGCACTTGGAATTTTCGGCAGTTGGATAGGTGCCAATATTAAGGGAGATGTGAGCTTTGTTTTATTCTTCTCACAAGCTTTTAGTCATGTCGATTTTATGGACTTTTTACCTGCAGTTATTAAATCATTCTTCTTTGGGGCAGTTATCGGCATTGTTGGTTGTTATAAAGGTTATACAGCTGGCCGAGGAACTGAAAGTGTTGGAAAAGCAGCCAATTCGGCTGTGGTTTTAGCTTCATTATTAGTGATAATTGTGGATATGATTGCAGTACAAATAACTGATATGTTAAACTAAAGTATGAGTGAACCAGTAATCGAAATAGAGGGTTTAAAGAAACGATTTGGCAGTCAGGATGTATTAAACAATTTGTCGTTGAAACTACATGAAGGAGAAAACCTTGTTGTACTTGGTAAATCAGGATCCGGCAAATCTGTATTAATAAAATGTATTGTTCGATTATTAATTTATTCGGAAGGAAATATAACTGTGTTTGGTAAAGAAGTAAGTTCATTGAAGAAAAACGATTTGGCCGAGATGCGTATGAAAATTGGTTTTCTTTTTCAGAGTGGTGCCCTTTACGACTCAATGTCCGTAAAAGAAAATCTTGAATTTCCCTTGACTAGAATAAGGAAGGAATTAAGCGCCAAACAAAGACAAGAAAAAATAAATGAAGTATTGGAACATGTTGGTTTGGCTGATGCACTTAATAAAATGCCTTCGCAACTTTCAGGAGGAATGCGCAAACGAATAAGTTTGGCTCGAACTGTTGTTGTCGATCCAAAGATAATGTTGTATGACGAGCCAACAACAGGACTTGACCCAGTAACTTCTGACGAAATAAGTGCATTGATAAATGATGTTCAAAAGAATTATAAAACATCATCAATAATAATTACTCATTATATAGAATGTGCCAAAGCTACAGCTGATAGAATGGTGATGTTGCAGAATGGCGAAACCTATAAAGAGGGGAGTTTGGAAGAGTTTGAGATTTCTACAGACCCGCTAATTAAATCATTTTTTAAAACCAACACCTAGAAATTGGAAGAGCATACATCAAGATTTAAAATTAGGCTAGGCCTTTTTATCATCGGAGGATTACTACTTTTTGTAACTGCCATATTTATTATCGGCAAACAGAAAAACATGTTTAATCCTGTGTTTAAACTTACAACAACATTTTATAATGTCAGCGGGTTGCAGGTGGGCAACAACATTCGGTTTTCGGGAATAAACGTGGGAACGGTAGACAATATTGATATTATTAATGATTCGACAGTGCGTATTGATATGCTCATCAGAAAAGAAATTCAGAAATATATAAAAACCGATTGTAATACAGCCATAGGTAGTTCGGGCATCATAGGCGATAAATTATTAATCATAACACAAAGCAAAACGAATTCGGAAGTTGTAAAAGATGGGCAAGCGCTCATGTCAGTTGAACCAGTGGAAACAGATGCAATATTGGGAAGCTTAAAAGTAACTGCTAGTAATGCGGAAATAATAAGTTATGAGTTGGCGAATATGTTGATTAAAATTAATAACGGAAAAGGAACTTTAGGACGATTGATACAAGATACAGCGATAGCCGAAAACCTGAATCAGACAATCATCAATTTAAAAAAGGGCACACGAGGATTGGATGAAAACATGGAAGCTGCCAAACATAATTTTCTGTTTAAAAATTATTACAGGAAAAAAGCAGCAAAAGAACAAAAGGCAATTGAAGATAAGAGAAAATAAAATTCAAAGATTGCATTCTCGTAATTATTAGATTTCATATAAAATAAGCATTCAAATAATTAATTCATCGAACTCAATCCCTTACGAGCAGCCCATGTTAAATTTTTCTTTCCACTTTCTCCTCATAACATCCAACTTTTCCCTCACGATGGTCGCGTTTTGCCTCGTGAAATTACTGTGATGCTAAGCCTAACTCAAAAAACTTTATGACCACGACACAAAACTTTAGGCATACAACACAAAACTTTGGGACTACGACAAGAAACTTTAGGCGTACGACACAAAACTTTGGGACTGCGACAAGAAACTTTAGGCGTACGACACAAAACTTTGGAACTACGACAAGAAACTTTAGGCGTACAACACAAAACTTTGGGACTACGACAGAAAACTTTGGACGTCTTTTTTCGGGTTTTCTTCCACATTCGTCAATTTATATAACTACTCCACCTAACTCATTTAGACGTTTGTCGTCATTTTGCCTAATCTTCGACCCCAAATCCCCAAATCCTTAATCCTACTTCCTAAATCCTACATCCCCCATTCGTATATTCGTATCATTCGTATTTCGTAAAGCCCCTCAAGTATTTCGTAAAGCCTCCATCATTCGTAAATTCGTAACTATTCGTATTTCGTAAAGAGACTTCAAAACATGATATTCATCACATCCCCCTTTCAACCCACATTAAGTATTATACTTTTAATTACATTTGCTTCGTGGTGCAAGTGTCAAGCATTTTCACCACTCAATATCGAATTTCATAAACAATTAATATGTTATGCAAATCACTATCAACAATCAATCTTTTTTAGCTAACGAAGGCGAAACCGTACTCGATGTTGCCAAACGAAATGGCATTTATATCCCTACTCTTTGCTATCATGCCAAAACAGGCCAGGCCGCCAAGTGCCGTGCCTGCATCGTTGCTGTCGATGGCATGCGTGGTTTTCAAACCTCCTGCAATCTCAAAGTGCGTGAGAGTATGAACATCTCCACCCAAAGTCCTGCTGTCATTCAAGCCCAACGCACCGTTGTCGATTTAATGCTTGCATCCGGCTATCACAATTGTCTTGCCTGCGAACGCAGCGGCACATGCGAACTTCAAGATGCCTGTTACCATCTCGGTATCGAAAAAACCACTTTCCCCGATCATCCAACAGGCCGAAAAGACGAATCTTCTCAGTTTATCACCATCGATTACGATAAATGTATTAAGTGCGGACGATGCGTAGCAGCCTGTAATCATTCTGTTGTCAACGAAGTCTTAGGTTTCGGCTACCGCGGCCTCGAAACCACCATCATGTGCGATGACGATATTCCTATGGGACAATCCACCTGTGTGCAATGCGGAGAATGTGTTCAGCTTTGCCCTACCGGTGCCCTCACCGATACCAAATCAAGAGGCAAAGGCCGTTTCTCCGAATTCGAAAAAGTAAATACCACCTGTCCTTATTGTGGAGTTGGATGTCAGCTCACACTTCATGTTGATAAAGCAAAGAACAAAGTAGTGCGAGTAACAGGCCGCGAAGTATGGCCAAACAACGGCATGCTTTGCGTAAAAGGTCGCTATGGTTTCGAATTTCACGACAGCCCAAAACGTTTGCAGTATCCAATGATTAAGAAAAATGGAATTCACGAACGTGCCACTTGGGATGAAGCCTTAGACCTCATTGCCTCTAAAATAAAAACCACTGTCGATAAATATGGCCCCGATGTCTTTTCAGCCTTAGGTTCCGGACGTATCACCAACGAAAATAATTACGCCATTCAAAAATTCACTCGTGCAGTTGTAAAAACTAATAATGTCGATCACTGCGCGCGAACCTGCCATGCACCCACTGTTGCTGGCTTGGCTCATGCCTTCGGAAGTGGAGCTGCTACCAATTCAATCAACGAAATTTTAGAAACCGAGTTGATGTTCGTTATTGGTTCCAACATGACCGAAGCTCATCCTGTCGTTTCTTATTATGTCAAACGTGCTGCTCAAAATGGAGCAAAACTAATAGTTTGCGACCCCCGTAGAGTCGACATTGCTCATTGGTCTGATTTATATGTTCAATTAAGAGTAGGCACTGATGTTCCTTTTCTCAACGGTCTCATGAGCGAGATTCTCAATAACGGATGGCATGACGAAGAGTTCATGAAAAACAATACCGAGAATCCCGAAGAGATGAAAAACTGGCTGAAAGGTTATACCATTCAGGAAGCGTCTGCCGTGTGCGGAGTTCCGGTTGATAAAATGAAGCAAGTCGCTAAAATGTTAGGCGAAGCCAAAAAAGTAAGTATTCTTTATACCCTTGGAATCACCGAACATATTTGCGGAACAGATAATGTGAAAACACTTGCCAATTTACAAATGATACTCGGACATCTTGGCAAACGTGGCTGTGGTGTAAATCCTCTTCGCGGACAAAATAATGTTCAAGGTGCCTGCGATATGGGAGCATTGCCAAATGTATTTCATAATTATCAATCGTGTATCAACGAAACCATGATTGAAAAGATAGAGAAAGACTGGGGTGTAACTGGTTTATCTCGTAAAGAAGGTTATAAATTACCTACCATGCTTCACAAAGCTACAACAGGTGATACAAAAATATTATTCTGTGTTGGCGATAATACAGTTCAAACCGAACCAAACACTGCAAAAACAATCAAAGAAATTGAAGCCCTCGATTTCCTTGTGGTAGTTGATATTTTCCCGAATATGACTACCGAATACGCTGATGTTATTTTGCCTGATGTGTGTTTTAATGAAGATGATGGTACATATTCTAATCTCGACAGAAGGGTTCAATTCTTGCGCAAAGCAGTAAATGCACCCGGTGAGGCTCGTCCTACCTGGTGGATTATGCAAGAGCTTGCCAAACGTATGGGCTTCGATTTGAAGTTTACCTCAGCAGAGTCCACTTGGGAAGATATGCGCAGAAGCGGAACCATCATGGGTGGTATTACTTACGAACGAATTCAGGAAATCGGTTTGCAATGGCCTTGTCCTACTATTTATCATCCCGGAACTCCTATTTTACATTTAAACGGTAAATTCACAAGAGGTAAAGGATTGTTTTCTCAAACTCATTATCGTCCGCAAGCGGAATTGCCGGATAAGGATTATCCATTTATACTTTCTACGGGAAGAAGATTGTGGCATTATCATACAGGAACACAAACACGCAATTCAATTGGATTGGAAAATATTTTCCCCGAAGAGTTACTCGAGATTAGCCCTGTGGATGCAAAACGAATGAACATTAAAACAGGCGATATGGTAAAAGCGAGCAGTCGCAGAGGTTCCATCACGTTGAAGGCATGGGTTACCGAGCGTTCTCCCGAAGGAGTAACTTGGTGTGCATTCCATTTCCGGGAAGCACACGCCAATGTACTTACCAACGATGCCTATGATAATGTTACCGAAACACCCGAATACAAAGCTTGTGCAATCAGCATTGAAAAGGTAAGTGATGGAGTGGAAGTAACTGTGGATAGAGGTTTCCGTCAAGCACGACCATAAAGAATATTTTAGAAAATAATTAATAGTTAATTTTATTAAACCATGAACTTTACAGACATCAACAAACTAATTGATTTTGCAATTGAGCAAGAAAATGCTGCTTATGCTTTCTATAAAGCCGCAGCTGAAAAGGTAACAAATCCGGGAGTAAAACAACTCTTCGAAGAGTTAGCACAAGACGAAAACGGGCATGCTAACTTGCTTGAAATGTATCGAAGAAACAAAGCTTTGGGTTCAATATTTAAAACACAGGTAATCGATTATAAAATTGCTGAAACACAAGATATGCCAGCCCTTTCTACTGATATGAAACCTGCGGAAGCAATAGCAATAGCTATGAAACGTGAGCAACAAGCAGCAGAATTATACCGCTCACTTGCCAAAAACGCAAACGATGGTACCGAAAAGGAAGCTCTTGAAAACCTTGCCAACATGGAAATGGGCCACAAGCATAAACTAGAGAATGCTTTTGTGGACATAGGTTATCCCGAAGTGTTTTAATTCACTTCCATCAACAAAAAAAAGAAACGAATACTGAAGATTATTTCTTCGGTGCGTTTGCCATGGTAACAAGGTATTGAAGCAATACTTCTTGTTTTTTGCTGTCAATAACTTCTTTTCCCATTTTTTTATTTAGCTTTTTCACCATGATAGGCACAATAGCATTCCACTTAGCTTCTGGGCGAGAGTTAGGCTTTTTCAAACCATGACATTCGTTGCAATTTTGCATGTAGATAGTTTTGCCTTCATTCAATGCAGTAAGGGTAAGACCTGAGTATTTGCTCGCACCTCTGTCGGCATCGGCTTGGGTTACTTCAATAAGTTTAGGACTACAAGCGCTAATCAATAGCACTCCGATAACGATAATAGATTTTCTCATAGATTACAGATTTATGTGGACGTGAAATTACAAATTTATTTCAACTTTGATATGATTCCCATCTTGGGTGATTCAAACCAATGCAAGCGTAAGGCTTTTTTATGTATAGCTAAACGGAAGATGTGGAAGTAACTTAGGTTCCTCCTGAAGTCTTGCGGCTACTTTCTCAAGAATAGAAATTTTTAACTCATCGTTCTCTCCTGTGAGCAATTCTCCTACATCGCGAAGCAGAGTGATGACAACATAAGCATTTTCGTCTTCCACTTTTCCGAAGATAACATTGGGGTCGTTCATTAACCATTGCATACTTGCAGCGACAAAGTCAGTGAATTTTAGCGCTTGAGAGATGTCGAGGTTAGGGTCACGTTTCGCAACGTCTTGAATCAAATCTTCTTTTGTTTTGAGCAATTTCACAAGATTTTCTCGTGTCATATTGATGAGGAACTCACTTTCTTCTGGAGTAAAACTAAGTGCTTTTTTTTCGTTTGTTGTCATAAGATTCAATTTTAGAGGTGCAAATATAAAGTATTAATTTATACCGAAACCTTTTTAATACTGTAGAAGGTAGCGAGTAGTTAATAAATGTTATCAATGCGAATGATGAGGTTTTGATGCTACAATATTAAATACATTTACAACTTTAAATTTTATAGATTTTTTGTGAAGCGTTTCATTCTCCAAATAAATTTCAATCGCAACCTATTTGCAAAAGCCATCCTAGCTTTGCTTTTCCTTGTGATTTCCAATTATGCGATGAATGCGCAAGAGATGGAACACAAGCCTGTAGCCTCAATTACAGGAAAGATTATCGATTCGGTGTCGTTGTTGCCTGTTGAATATGCTTCTATCAGCTTGTTGAATCAAGCGGATGATAAAGTGGTGAATGGTACTACTACCAACGATAAGGGTGAGTTTACCATTGAAGAAGTGGCGATGGGAACTTACAAAATGCAGGTTTATTTTATTGGTTACAAGATGGGATTGAAGCAGAACATTGTGGTGAGTAAACCGGGCGAAGCATTGTCGATTGGCGATGACAAGATGTCGACTACATTGAAGATGCTAAAGGAAATAACGGTGAGTTCGGAAAAGAGTTTGATTGAAAACAAGATTGACAAAATGGTGTACAATGCCGAGAAAGACGTTACTTCGCAGGGTGGTGTGGCTACAGATATGTTGAAAAAGATTCCGCAGGTGGCTGTAGATGCTGATGGAAATGTGGAACTACAAGGCAATTCGAACATTCGTTTCCTCATCAATGGAAAACCATCGACCTTATTCGGAAATAGTGTGGCCGATGTATTGCAAGCGATACCGGCCAATCAAATACAAAGCATAGAGGTGATAACAAGTCCTGGGGCGAAGTATGATGCAGAAGGTACTGGTGGCATCATCAACATCATCCTAAAGAAATCAACTGCACAAGGATTCAATGGCAACCTTTCGCTATCGGCTGGAACGCGCTTAGAAAATGGTAGTTTCAACATCAATGCACGTAAGGGTAAGTTTGGTGTGAATGCTTTTGTGAGCGGTAACACCTTGTTGCCGGCTACTACTATCAACGAGATGAACCGAACTTCAACTGACAAAGCATTGATGCAAAACACCAGCTTGGTACAAACCGGTACATCGCAGTTTACACGCACGAGCGAGCAAGCGGGTATGGGAATAGATTGGGAATTGAATTCGAAAAACAACATTACTGCCAACTTCAATTACATGTATTTTGCTTACAACAGCGATGGCAGCAACGATAGGCAAACGCAAGTGAAAGATGCTGCTGGCAATGTGCTTTCGACATCGAACGACCAACTGAAATACATCACCAAAAACAATATGTATAGTTATGATTGGGGTGCGAATTACAAGCGAACGTTCGAAAAAGAAGGGCAGGAATTGAGCCTTAATTATTCGTCATCAAGTGGACACAACGTTTCGGATTATCAGCAATCGGCTAAATACATTAGTCCTGACTCGGTATACTCAGGAACCAATGGGCATAACCCTTTTCAGAATAAGGAAACAAATATTGAGCTGAATTATACACATCCGTTGACGAAAGACTTTATCATCGAAACAGGGGCCAAAACAGTGATGAACACCATCACGAGCGATGCACAACTCTTCTTTTTGCAACCGCCAACGGATAATTATGTGTTGAATGATGCGCAATCGTTATCATTGACCTATCACCGAAACATTTATGCGGGCTATCTTTCGGCAACTTTCAAACTCTTCAAATGGTTGGATGCCAAAGCAGGATGCCGCTATGAGTATACGATGGCCGATGCTACGTATTCCAACTCGGGTACGCATACGTTTTCGCCTTATGCCACCGGAGCGCCATCGTTGGTGCTATCGCATAATTTCGAGAAGAACCAATCACTTAAAATAAGCTATTCGCATCGCATCCAACGGCCCGACTATCGCGACTTGAATCCTTTTAAAAACACCAGCGACCCGAAGAATATAACCACCGGAAATGCCGATTTGAGGCCCGAAGTGACCGATAAGGTGGAATTGACCTATACCAAGTCGTTCGACAAGGGCATGAGCATCAATGTTGCCTTGTTTTACAGAGGAAATAAGGACGATATACAATCGTATGTTACGTATTATTCTAACTATGCGATTAACGATTCGGTGTATCACAATGTGGCCGTAACATCGCGCGAAAACGTTGGGCGCGAAGACAATTACGGATTGAACGTGTATGGCTCCATTCCTATTGTAGAAAAGCTGAATGTGCGTACCAACATATCGTGTTTCCAACGTTATATTTACAATGGAGGTCTTGCGGGGAGCAATGTGCAGGGGTTTAATTATCGCATCAATGCCAATGCATCGTACGAGGCAAGTTCAACCTTAATTATTGAGGCGTTTGCCAATTTCAATTCGCCAAGGGTGAATGTTCAGGGCAAGATGCCATCGTTTTCTACTTATAGTTTTGCCTTGCGCAAGCAATTTTTCAACAAAAAAGCGAGCCTAGCCTTAACGGCCAACAATCCTTTCACTAAATATGTGAACCAACGCACCGAGTTGGAGGGCGATAATTTTAGTCTTTACACGCTCAGGGCGCTGCCTTACCGTTCGTTTGGAATCAATTTCACCTATAAATTTGGTAAAATGGAGTTCAAGAAGTCGCATGACGAGGAAGAAAATGCTCCGCAAGGAGGTGGTTAGTTCCCGTTTTTGCCTCCAAATGTTAAAATTTTCGGTTTTTTAGGTCAATTTTGATGTAAGTGACATACAAAAACATCTTTTCATAGCTCATTACATGTGTAATGAGTATACAAAAACATCTTTTCATAGCTCATTACATGTGTAATGAGTATACAAAAACAGTTTTTCATAGCTCATTACACGTGTAATGAGTATACAAAAACATCTTTTCATAGCTCATTACATGTGTAATGAGTACACAAAAACAGTTTTTCATAGCTCATTACACTACGAATCGGTATTCAAAAACACTTTTTTAGGTAGCTCACGAGTGTAAAGAGCATACAAAAACATCTTTTCATAGCCGTTTACACGTGTAAACGGTATACAAAAACATCTTTTCATAGCTGTTTACACGTGTAAACGATATACAAAAACATCTTTTCATAGCTGTTTACACGTGTAAACGGTATACAAAAACAGTTTTTCATAGCTGTTTACACGTGTAAACGGTATACAAAAACATGTTTTCATAGCTGTTTACACTCCCAAAGGGTAAAAATTGAGGTTTTGGAAGGGGGCTTTCAGCCGAAATCCAAAAACTCGACCTATACCAACCAACGAAATAGGAGGGAGGGGGGATTGGCAAACGGAGGATGGATAATTCGGATTTCCGCATCGCCACAATCAACAAATTCATATATTTGCTGCCCGAAAAAAACAAAAGGCAAATTATCAATTAGAGATGCAGCGATGCAATAAAAACTAGAACGCATCAAACATTAATGCTAAAATTCTAAAAATTCAATAATTCAAAAAATAATATGAGCGAAGGCAGACAAATAATTTTCTCGATGGTGAACGTGAGTCGCACGTTACCAGCCGGAAAAACAATATTAAAAGACATTTATCTATCGTTTTACTACGGTGCAAAGATTGGAATACTTGGTTTGAACGGCTCAGGAAAGTCGACTTTGTTAAAAATAATTGCTGGAGTAGAGAAAAACTATCAGGGAGAAATTCACTTTTCGCCCGGTTACAAAATAGGCATGTTGGAGCAAGAGCCACAACTAGACGAGAACAAAACCGTAATAGAAATAGTGCGCGAAGGAGCTCAAGAACATGTGAACATACTGAAAGAATACGATGAAGTGAACAACAAATTTGCTGAAGAGATGAGTGCCGAAGACATGGATAAGCTCATCAACCGTCAGGCTTATTTGCAAGATTTAATTGATCAGTTCGATTTGTGGAACCTCGACAACCGCTTGGAGCAAGCCATGGAAGCATTGCGTTGCCCCGAGAGTGATGCATCGGTAAAAAATCTTTCGGGAGGAGAGCGCAGACGTGTGGCACTTTGCCGATTACTCATTCAAGAGCCCGAAATACTATTGCTCGATGAGCCTACCAACCACTTGGATGCCGAGAGTGTGGACTGGTTAGAACAACATTTGCAAAACTACAAAGGCACGGTGATAGCCGTAACCCACGATAGGTATTTCTTAGACAACGTTGCCGGCTGGATACTAGAGTTGGATAGAGGCGAAGGCATCCCTTGGAAAGGAAACTATTCAGAATGGTTGGATCAAAAACAAAAACGATTGGCCACCGAAGAAAAAACCGAAAGCAAACGTCAGAAAACATTGATGCGCGAGTTGGATTGGGTGCGTCAAGGAGCCAAAGGCCGCCAAACCAAATCGAAAGCGCGTTTGCAAAACTACGAGAAGATGTTGGGCGAAGATGCAAAAACGAAAGAAGAAAAGCTCGAGTTGTTTATTCCTAATGGTCCTCGCCTTGGAGCCGAAGTTATCGAAGCCATTGATGTTTCGAAAGCATTCGGAGATAAATTATTGTACGAACACCTTAACTTTAAATTGCCACCAGCCGGCATTGTAGGTATCATTGGCCCTAACGGTGCGGGTAAAACCACTTTGTTCCGTATGATTATGAACGAAGAAACGCCCGATACAGGCGAGTTCAAAGTGGGTTCAACGGTTAAGATAGCTTATGTAGATCAAAGTCACACCGAAATAGACCCCGAAAAAACCATTTACGAAGTGCTTACAGGTGGTCACGAAAACATTGTCATTGGCGGACAAACACTCAACTCGCGTGCTTATGTTTCGAAATTTAATTTCAATGGCAGCGACCAAGGAAAGAAATGCGGAATACTTTCGGGTGGAGAGCGAAACCGTTTGCACCTAGCATTAACATTGAAAAAAGAAGCCAACGTACTATTGCTCGATGAGCCTACCAACGATTTGGATGTAAACACACTTCGTGCATTAGAAGAAGGATTGGAAAACTATGCAGGCTGTGCGGTTATCATCTCCCACGACCGTTGGTTTTTAGACCGTGTGTGCACTCACATACTCGCATTCGAAGGCAATTCACAAGTATATTATTTCGAGGGAGGCTATTCCGAATACGAAGAAAATAAAAAGAAACGCCTCGGAAACGTGGAGCCAAAACGAGTGAGGTATAAAAAACTTACCGTTTAATAATCATTATATCTGAGTTGTTAGTTGATAAACATGTCCACCGTTGAGTAAAACAAAACAACATACACGTAGCGGAAAGCCAACATCTGCAGAGCAAGCAACTACCACCACAAACAGTGGTTGGATAAAATGGGTGCTTGTTTTTGCAATTGCACTCGTTACGTTCATGGTGTTTTCACCTTCGCTTAAGTGCGATTTTGTTGGTAATTGGGACGACAACGAATACGTAAACGACAACCCACTCGTGGTGAGTAATCACTTAGCGGTGAAGGAAATATTCCATACTCCCGTTTCACTCAACTATCATCCATTGACCATGCTCACGCTGGCCTACAATTACCAAAGCAGCAAGCTAAATCCATTGACGTATCACCAATGGAACCTGTGGATTCATATTTTCAATACCTTACTTGTATTCTTTTTTGTGTATTTGCTCACCAAGCAAAACCTGCTGATGGCAGGCATTGTATCGCTTTTCTTTGGCATTCATCCCATGCACGTAGAATCGGTAACATGGATTAGCGAACGCAAAGATGTGCTCTATGTCTTCTTTTTCATCGCAGGATTAATCACCTATTTGAATTACCTCAAACAGAAAAAAATAATTTGGTACATCATTACTTTAGTATTGTTTATTCTTTCGTGCCTTTCAAAAGCAATGGCAGTGGTGTTTCCAATCGTCCTTATTCTTATTGATTATTATTTGCTCCACCAACCAAGTCTCAACACCGTATTTTCAAAACGAAACATCCTCACCAAAATTCCTTTCTTAATCATCTCACTTGTATTTGGTGGAGTGGCTTATTCCATTCAACAATCGGGCAATATTATGCAAGCCATGCATGTATTTACTTTCTTCGAACGCATTGTGTTTGCTGCTTATGGCTCGCTCATGTACATTGTAAAAATGATAGTGCCTTTAAATCTATCCGCATTTTATGCTTATCCAATTTACAACAGTGCGCATTCCGTTCCATCCATCTATTACCTAGCACCGCTCCTGTTTATAGGAGTAAGTGCCATCATTTATTTTTTCTTTCGCAAGGAAAAAGCAGTGGTGTTCGGTTCACTTTTTTATTTGGTGAGTGTGGCATTAGTGCTGCAGTTCATCTCGGTTGGTAACGCTATCATGGCCGATAGGTATAGTTACTTGTCGTACGTTGGGTTGTTGTTTGTAGTGGCTTTCATTGTTCATCATTCTTCACTAAAAACAAGCAAATTGCACAAGCTTTATTATCCGTTCATACTCCTTCTTGGAATAGGAGCCATCAGCTTTAGCATTAAAACATACACCCAAACAAAAATTTGGAACAATGCCGAAACCCTTTGGAGCAATGCCATTGCACTCGACCCGAATGGTTGTTATACAGGATATGTCAACAGAGGTTATGTTTATGAAAAACGTGGCGACAATGAACTAGCATTGGCAGACTTTTCAAAATCGCTCGAAATCAATTCAGGCACGGCCATGGCTTATCTCGATAGAGGTGCTGTGTATTCCAATCTCGGCAAGGATTCGCTAGCCCTGCTCGATTTCAATAAAGCCATCGAACTGAATCCTTCTAACTCTGAACAGTTTTATAATAGAGGCAGAACTTTGGTGAAATTAAAAAAAGATAGCTTGGCCATAGTTGATTATAACAAAGCCATTGAAATTAATCCTAACTATTCACTCGCGTATATGAATCGTGGAATTGTTTATTTCACATGCAATCTCTTCGATTTAGCACTCAATGATTACAACAAAGCCATAGAAACCAATCCTAATCTAGATATTCCATATTACAACCGTGGCATTATCTTTTACAATCGCACGCAATACGATTTAGCATTGGCTGATTTCAGCAAAGCAATATCACTTAATCCGAATGTGCAACAGTATTGGCAGTACAGCGCCCTCACCGAAAGAGCGCTTGGCAAAACCGCTGAAGCCGATGCTGACGATAAAAAAGCGCAAGAACTAGGAACACAAGCCCAATAGCCTTTTCCTTTTTCATCATTGATTGAAATCATAGTAATCATCTAAGGATTCTATTTCCTTTGCATTCTTAATTATTCAAAACAGAACAACGTAAATGGACAAGAGAATTCATAGTTTTATTGATGAACAAAAAAATTTAACCTTTTGTACTTCTGTCAACAATCAACCGTATTGTGCAAATTGTTTTTACGCTTTTGTGGATGATGAAAAGTTGTTTGTATTCAAATCCGATAAAACCACTAGGCATATTTCCGATGCATTAATCAATGAAAAGGTAGCAGGTACCATCCTTCCTGACATTAGTAAAACAGGAACGTTGAGAGGAATTCAGTATGTAGGTAAGTTTGTTTTACTCACTGATGAGTTGTTCGAGAAAGCAAAGAAACACTACTATAAAAAATTCCCATTTGCAACCATCGTTCCGGGAGAACTATGGGCATTGGAATTGTATTCAATAAAGATGACGGACAATACGCTTGGCTTTGGTAAAAAACTACATTGGGAGCGCTAATCCAAAACGATAAACTCAACCAACGTTTGGTTAAATCAGGAATTAATAACCAATCTTGTAATTAGTATTGATATTGTTCAATACCGAGATAGCACTTTGTATGGCAAGGTAACTCGTCTTCGGATTCTTACTCGGGAAGTTTATTACTTCCACATTTAGTTCGCCAAATTTCCCTTTGCATTTGATTCGATGCGTATTGAACTTTGTACTTGGGTCGGCTACTATTTCTATATTCAGATTAACAAACTTCGAAGCAAGAAACAAACTAGCAGCAATGTTAATGTTCTTCGGAAAACCTTTGATGGCCTCTTTCAAAGCGCCTTTGAAAATAGTTTTCTTATTTTTTAATGCGAATAAATCAATTTTATTCTCCACAATAAATGGCGAACCTTCTAATGATTCAGGAGATTTGGTGGTAGAAAGCGTAAGCGATTCAATATCTCCAGCAACAGCCGCAATAGCATCAAGCCCTGCAATAGCTCCCGAAGGAACATGCAACTCGCATCGTTTAATTTTATATAGCAAATCAATGTTTTCAATCAATCCTCCAGTGCTCATCACCAGTAATTTCTTTTTCTTCTTATCGATTGCTTTGTTCGAAAGTATTTGTTTCACCACCTCCTTATTCGCGGCTTCAATAATAAGGTCAGCTTCGGCAATGGCTTGCTCAATGCTAATTACCTTTACATTTAAATAAAGTTTATTGATTAAGGTGTTCGTGTTTCGTTCATCAATATCGGTTATCGAATGAAGTGTAAATCCCTTTCTATTTATCAAATAGGCTGCTATTTCGCCCCCTATGTTCCCACAACCTATTATTGCAACTTTCATAAAATTTAAACTACTTCAAGCATTCTTACTATCGATTTTCTCGCATTATTCATTATTTCCTCATCAAGTATAATTTGATGTTTGTTCTCTTGTAAAGCCTTCAATACCGATTCAAGCGTGGTAGCTTTCATATACGAGCATAAATTGCAGAACGAAAGGAATTGTTTAGAAGGAACATCTTGTCGAAGTTTATCAGTCATTCCGCATTCTGTCACCACAATGAATTCTTCACTACCATCCATTTCCGCAAACTTAGCCATACCTCCAGTACTACAAACAAAATCTGCTACCTCAAGAATATCATCCTGACATTCAGGATGAGCAATAATCTTAGCTTTGGGATGTTCTTTCTTAAATGAAATAAGATCCTCTTGTTTTAAATCTTGATGCACCGAGCAGAATCCAGCCCATAGGTGTATTGTTTTATTCGAATGTTGTTGAACATAGTGTCCAAGGTTTTTATCTGGAAGGAAGATAATTTCATCATTTGGTAATGAATTAACCACTTTCACTGCATTAGCAGAGGTACAACAAATATCAGAAACTGCTTTTACATCTGCATTCGTGTTTACATAACTAACCACCGCAGCATTGGGGAACTTAGCTCTCAACTCAGCAACTTGTTTAGCCGTTACCATATCAGCAAGCGAACATCCTGCTTCAATGTTTGGTAAGATTACATTTTTGGTTGGACTTAATATCTTGGCTGTTTCGGCCATAAACTTCACTCCACAAAACACGATTGTGTCGGCATTGGTTTGTGAAGCTTTTCTCGAAAGTTCTAATGAATCACCAATAAAATCAGCTACTTCGTATATCTCTGGTCGTTGATAATTGTGAACAAGCAAAATCGCATTTTTCTCTTTTTTAAGTTGATTTATTTGCTCAATAAGTTTTTTTGTATCACTCATTTTTTTGGTTATTAATATTTTTTATATAATACGTTGACAAAATTAGAACTACAATCCGATAGCGATTATGACTAAAATCATTTTAGAAATATGACTATAGACATGTTTTTATGCTTTAATTCTTAGTTTCTTTGTATCTTACAAAAAAATTGAGCAATGACAAAATCTAACATCCATACTTTTCACATTCCAGTAATGGGTCTGTGTTATACAGTCGATTCACCTGTGAAAGTGGCACGTTTTGGAATATCATCGGTAATTTCAATTATTGAAGATCGTCTGATAGAGATGATGCGTAAACACTATTACCCAAGCATAAATCAACCATACAAACCTATTTCTAATAAGGTTCCTGATTATCGCGCTAAGCGAATTACCGATTACCTCAATCTTGTAAACACCATCGTTGAAGAACAGATGCAGAAGCTGAAAAACGAAGCTTTTGAATACGGTTCAGAGATTGTGAAGTATTTCGAAATGCTTCCAAAGGACAGTACCTTGAAGAAAATGTATTACGATATGGTGGAATGCAGCAACGAAATTGAAAAGAAAATAAAACAAGCCTACCTTCGCACTCAACTCTTCGCTGGAAGTATTGATGTCAACATCATGACCAAGACAGATAGAGACAACAGAGATAGTGAAGGTAAAGTAATTGCTGATGGTTCGGATGCAGTTACTGCTTTGCGCGGATATGTGAATAGCGACCTCACCAATTCATCCATTGTTTTTTCGGCAGGTTTAAATCCGAGGTTATACATCTATCTCGAAAGTTTTAAAGCATTCGACCCTGACGAAAATTTCGAGTTCCAGAAAAAAGTAATCATCAAGGTGAGCGATTATAGGTCGGCTTTAATACAAGGTAAATTCCTTGCTAAGAAAGGAATTTGGGTGAGTGAATTTAGAATAGAATCTGGTTTAAACTGTGGCGGCCACGCATTCGCTACCGATGGATATTTACTTGGGCCTATTCTTCAAGAATTCAAAGATAAAAAGAAAGAATTGTCTGATACTATTTTCGAACTTTACAAACCAGCAATCAACAAAAAACTAGGTTACAATTTCACTCAACATCCAGAAATTGATATTACTGTTCAAGGAGGTATAGGTACTTACGAAGAAGATAAATTTCTGCAAGAGTATTACAATGTGTCGAGTACTGGTTGGGGAACTCCATTTCTGCTGGTGCCCGAAGCTACTACGGTTGATAACGAGACCTTGAATTTGCTTTGCGAATCGGAAGAAAAAGATGTGGTGTTGAGTAACAATTCACCACTTGGTGTGAGGTTTTATTACCTCAAAGGAACTACTTCTGATTTGGAAAAACAAAGACGAATAGCTGAAGGCAAACCAGGAAGCCCTTGCATCGAAAAGCATCTTGGATTCAATACCGAGTTCACAGAAGAATCAATTTGTTTGGCTTCGAACAAATATCAAAAATTAAAATTGGAACAATTGAAGGCTTTGAATCTCCCAGAAAAAGAATTCGAAAAACAAAAAACCGCCATCACTTCCAAAGAGTGTTTATGTGTAGGCCTTAGCAATGCTGCTTCCATATTATACGATGAGCCTTTCTTGAAAAACCTACATTCAGTAAATGTTTGTCCTGGTCCTAATATTGTCAACTTCTCAAAAGTAGTCTCATTGCGAACAATGGTAGATCATATCTATGGAAGAACAGATATTATGACCAACAAAAATCGTCCTCACGTTTTTGTTGCCGAGCTAAATATTTACGTCAAATATTTAAAAGAGGAACTTGAGAAAAACGTTGACGAGTTGAGCGATCCTAAGAAAATAAGCTACTACAATACTTTCTTCAATAATTTGTTCGAGGCCATTGATTATTATCATCAGTTGCCAGCCGATGCTATTGCAAAACGAAAAGAGTTTGAAAGCGCTTTGGTACTTGCTAAAAAAGAATTAGAAGAATTAAAATTAGCTTATTTTACTGCACCATCATTGGTAAGCATTTAATGCTTCAATCATACCGATAGGTTAGTAATACCTTTTTTTACAATTATTCTTGCTATAATGGAGCATCCTCGTGTATTACTAATTTCTGGTAATCAACTTAAAGTACCCTATCCTGTTTATCCGCTTGGAGTTTCTTATTTGGCAACCTATTTGCGAAAAAACATCTCTGAAATAAAGGTGGATGTGTTCGATTTTAATCTCAAAACAATCGAACAGTTGAGCCAAATCCTAATAGATGTACAACCTATTGTGGTTGGTATTTCGCTCCGAAACATTGATAATGTGAATGTGTTCGACACCCAAAACTTTATCGAATATTATCGCTCCATCATCTCAAATATTCGTATTCATTCCAGCGCAACGGTAGTGATAGGGGGTGCTGGTTATTCCATCTTTCCCGAACGACTATTCGAATATTTACAACCCGATTTTGGTGTGAGAGGAGAAGGGGAGGAGTCGTTTCGTAAATTAATAGTGGCCCTCAATGAAACCCATCCCGATTTCGAAAGCATCGAAGGCCTTGTGTATAGAACCAATGAAGGCATAAAAGTGAATAGCAGGATAAACTACACTAAGAATTTACACCTCGAGTTCGAGCCTGACTTGATTGACTATTATTGGCACCATAGCGGAATGCTCAACATACAAACCAAAAGAGGATGCCCTTATGCTTGCGATTATTGCAGTTATCCAATGATTGAAGGCAAGTTTACTCGAAATTTAGATGCCGATTTAGTAGTCGAAAACCTAATGAAGATGAAAACCGACCACACTATCGACTATGTGTTTTTTACCGATTCGGTGTTTAATATTTCGAATGCATACAATATCGATTTAGCCGAAAAGATTATTAAGAGTGGCGTTAACGTTAGGTGGGGAGCTTATTTCACTCCCATCAACCTCGATAAACAACAACTTAAATTATTTAAAGCCTCCGGCTTAAGTCATATCGAATTCGGCACGGATAGCTTGTCCGAAACCATGCTAAAAAGTTTTAACAAAATATTTTCCTTGACAGATATTTTCGAAACCTCTAGTATGTGTAGCGAACTGGACATCAACTTTGCTCACTTTCTTATACTCGGAGGCAAAGACGAAACGCTTGCCACCATACAAGAAACCATGGAAAATTCGAAAAAGCTACCACCTACTGTGTTTTTTCCCACCATCGGCACTCGCATTTATCCAGGCACACAACTATGCCGACAGGCTATTAAAAACCATATCATTCATCACGAAGAAGAGCTGATGCAATCGGTGTATTATATTTCTAAGGAAGTAACCAGCGATGAAATTATGGCCGAAGCTCGTAAAACAGGCCGAAAATGGGTGTTTATGGATGAAAACCTTCAACCCGCTATGGCTAAAATGCGTGCGCGAGGTAAAAAAGGTCCTCTTTGGGATTACATTATTCAATAGCCAATTCAGCGTTTGCATCAGCTAAAATCTTGGCTATTGGAGTAGCTAAAGCCTCATCATGTATTTTTATTAATTCTTTCGGAGCATTTATATGGTCGGCCAGAAATAGCTGAAACCATCGCAAATCTTGCCATTGGTTAAATTTAAATCCAATGTTTTTAAAATCGCAAACAAATTCGAACCCTTGCGAAAGATGAAAAGCCTCACTCTTTTCGTTCGGATACACCACCCCAGCGTATACATTATAATAACCTTGTAGCTTAAGTATCGAAAATAAAGTTTGATACAGCAAACTTCCTAATCCTTTCCGATGCGTGTCATTGGTAAGGTAGATGGTCGATTCCACCGACCAATCATACGCCTCCTTGTAGCGATGCCTACCGGCATAAGCATACCCAACCACAACATTGTTTTCGAGGCATACCAGCCAAGGGTATTCAGCGGTCACCATCTTAATCCTCTCCATATAAGCCTCCCTCGAAGGCACTTTGTACTCGAACGTGATAACCGTATTTAACACATAATATTTATATATATCCAACACAGCATCGCAATCTTTTTCCTCAATCAGTCGAATGGTATACCTGTTTTGCATCATTATTTAAGTTTCCGTAGTTTTAAATCGTTGGTGAGATTTCATTATTCTTATCCATCATCCTAATTTCAAACACCAAAGTTATACTATTTTTCTACCCCATTATCTCTTCTAATTTCTTTTTTTATGGTGAATTATTTTACTGTACCGAATGAGCTCCTTATTTCATTACTAAAGTTTAATTTTTAGTTCGAAGTGATAGCTCACCAAGTTGTAGCTACGCTCCACCGTTTTGCTGCCTATGCCCACCATTTCCGTGGGTCAGCCCACCGTTTCTGTGGGTTAGCCCACCGTTTTGTGGAGGTAGCCCACCGTTTTGTGGAGGTAGCCCACCATTTTGTGGAGGTAACTCTCAACACGCAATATTAATATGTAATTAGTAAATGATAATGCCGAAAGTATATCAGCGAATGGTTACTATCCCAAAATCCGTAAATCAACCTTTTCCCTAAAACCTCAAGATTTCCTCATATAGTTCGCGCAACGGAAGACCCATCACATTAAAATACGAACCCTCTATCTTATCCACCGCAATATAGCCTATCCATTCTTGCGCCCCGTAGGCCCCTGCTTTGTCGTAAGGGTGGAAATTCTTTATATAATAGTTTATTTCGTCCTCACTCAATACTTTAAAACTCACCTTAGTCATGGCATAAAACGAACACATTTTCCCTAACGCTCTCAAGCACACACCGGTATACACCTCATGTGTTTTCCCCGAAAGCTTCCTCAGCATCCTTGCTGCATCCTTCTCGTCCTTCGGTTTGTTCAACGCTTCATCATTTATCCATACAATCGTGTCGGCAGCTATCACCACATCACCCTCACCCAATTCCCCATCAAAAGCATGCGCTTTCTTCTCGCACAAGTACAAGGGTATCTCTTCCGCCTTCAAATGCTTCGGAAAACTCTCGTCCACCTCTTTTGTCCTCACCTCAAACTCAAGTCCTAAATCCTTTAAGAGAAATTGCCTTCTTGGCGATTTTGACGCAAGTATAAACCTGTATTTTTTTAAATCTTCGAATTGCATATTAGTTGTTGAGCAAGTTATAAGTGAAAACTATTAAATAACATACGCCCGATAGCATTATCAGCTTCGCAGTATTGCCAGCCGAGCGGAAATTCTTTTTCGTTTTTGCCGAAAAAGTCATAAACACCAAGAAAGCCAACGGCAATTGCAGCATAAAAGTGAAGTAATAAAACCCTACCGAATCTCTTATATTCGATTGCAACCACTGTATATAAGCCAAACAAACCATCGTTGCCAACGTAAGCACCACCACCACCGCTTTTGCTGCCGGCACCCCAATCACTATCGGCATAGTCGAACATCCATACTCCATATCGCCCTCACGGTCTTCAATATCCTTCAATATTTCGCGTAGCAATGTCGTTATAAAAGCAAAGAAAGCCACCCCAAACACCCATTTCCAAATAAGCAAAAGGTTAATCGTTGGGTCCACCGGAATGTATTCTTTAGAGCAAAGTATCAACTCGTAAATACCCACCACCAACGGAACAATAGCCGTAAAAAACGCAATAGCAATATTGCCAATCAAAAACTGACGCTTGAAAGTAGTAGAATAAAACCACAACCCAAGCCCACATACAAAATGAATAAACACCAATTTCCAATAACCTATCGAATGAGCCACCACCAGCGCAATAATCAATGCCAACACCGAGATAACCGTATGCGAAAGTATCGCAAACCTTCGCTTGATGGATTTACCCACCACAATATGTTCAGGCTTATTCACCCGGTCAATCCTCACATCAAAATAATCATTGATGATATACCCTCCAGCAGCTATCATCACCGTAGAAAGCACCAAAAAGAAGAACTGAACATTGCTCATTTGCAATTTAAAATAAGTACTCTGCGACTGAAGTATCGGATAAATCAAACACCACCTCACCATGTATTGCGTAAACGCAATAATCAGCAGATTTTTAATTCGTATTAATTTTAGAAAAGAAATCATTGGTTGGTTTTAAAATTAAATCGGCACCAAATTACTATTTATTTCGCTTTGCTGCCTTACCAATACTAATGCTTAACAATTTATAAAGCTCTTGGTAATCTTTATGTTCAGCCAACAACGATAAATGAGTCTTCATCGTTTTCGTATCGCCTCGTTTAGCAGGCCCTGTTTGCACATCCATTGGCGAGTGATGCTCCGTTTTGTTCAATGTTTCCTTTATCAAAGGCTGCAACAAGTCGAATGGCAGTTGATGAGTGAGCAACAATTCCTCAGCTATATGCAACAAATGATTCGTAAAGTTATTCGCAAAAATAGCAGATAGGTGTATCAACTTTCTTTGCTCCGAATCTATTTTCACCACTCGTTTACTCACCTTCTTAGCAAGCATCATCAGCGTTTCAAGCGTTGCCTTGTTATTTGCTTCAATGCACACCGGCACTTTATCAAAATCAACCTTACGTGTTTTCGAAAACGTTTGCAACGGATAAAATACACCCACATTTTTCGAACAATGCTTCAACACCTTCATTTCAATGCTCCCCGAAGTATGCACCACTATTTTATTCTGTAGTTTCAACTCATCAGCAATGCTTGCAATGCTGTCGTCATTCGTTGCAATAATATATACATCAGCCGTAGTGTCAATCTTAGCAAGCGATGTAGTCGCTTTGCAATTCAATTTCTTAGCCAATGCCTCGCTCGATGTTTTCTTTTTCGAACAAACTTGAACAATCACTTGTTTCTTTTGATACAAAGCCAAACCAAGATGTGTAGCCACATTGCCAGCACCTATCATCACTATCTTGTACTTTCGTTCAGCCATTGTATCTACACTTTTCTCAATCGTTCCACAATCGATAACAAACTTCCAATCGCCATGATAATGGCTCCTAACCAAAGTATATTGATATAAGGAAACACCAAAGCTTGCATCACTATAAAATCACGTTTGTTCGATTTCTTTTCTTGCACCGCTATGTCCACCTTTCCATTTTGAGGATTTAGTTTCACAAACATCAGTTTCAATCCCAAAGCATCCACCTTTTCTTCATAAGGTTGCACCATGTTCTCATGAATAATATAAAGTGGTTTCGCTTGATACGAAGTTTTCAAATCCATCACCGTAAGATGCGCCTGCACCACAATGTCATTCTCCTCAAGATGATACAAAGTCTTATCCACTTTAGTGGTCAACGAATCAAAAATAATCACCGCGTTAGAAGCATAGATGCTATCACCTCTCGATAGCGTGCCTGTTTTAGGCGCATCGTATTCATCTTTCTCAGCACCGTTCATTGGGTTTGAGGTTGATAAATCAGCATACGTCACATGCGTGTACACATCAAAGCTAGCAAAATGTCGAGTATCAGGTTCGGCCACATTGCCCATCATTGGGTTGGTTTGCACCACCGGAGCCAAACTAAATTCTTTCTTCAAATCCCCTTTATCATCACGTGTAAAATAATCCACATCATACATAATATGGATGCCCTCTATACGTTTGCCTTTATACGTTACCATATATTTTCCCATCGGCAAGGTATCGCCTTGCGTAAGGATAATATTTGCGTCATTCGAAAATGTTTCGCCTAAGCTTTCCACACTCTTGCTTGAAGTATTGCGCGATATAATTTCTTTCTTTGATGTCGAAATCAATACGCCCAACATCACCAATGCAAACCCAATATGAGCAATAGATGCACCTGCTTTACGTATCTTTCCTTTTATCACCATCACAAAATAGTTGGCATTAGCTATGGCTGCAAACACCGATGAAAACAGCAAGATGGAGAAATAAGCTTGATCGAAATTCAAAGCAAACATTAGAGCAATTGAAATCACCAACGAGAGGATAAACGGAACGGCTATCTTTTTCAAGAACCATTTTAGTTCTGTGTTCTTGTATTTAAAATATTGTCCAACAGCTATGAGTAGGGTAGTGATAAATGCAAACGGAAGTTGCCAGTTGTTATAAAATGTAATCACATCTTTGGCAGGAGCCTTGTGCAAATCGAAGAGTTTGTTCCAAACTGGCATAGAAGTATAGAACATGATTTGAAACGAAGAAACCAACAAAACAATAGCTCCCACAAACATCCAAAATTCCCGCGACCAAATGCTTTCTTCTTCTGCATGTTTCGGGAAATGTTTCCAATTGATGATAAGGAGCACAATACCAAGGGCAAGAAAGAAAAACAAATAAATCAATAATTGTCCCGACATACCCAAATCGGTAAATGCATGCACCGATGAATCGCCAAGTATACCACTTCGAGTAAGGAAAGTAGAATAAAGAATAAGCACAAAAGTGAGGATAGCCAAAAAGAATGCTGCCAACAACGACTGTGCATTGGTTTTATTAATCAATAAAAGATGAGCAGTGCCTACCAAGGTCAACCAAGGAACAAGCGATGCATTCTCCACAGGGTCCCAAGCCCAAAAGCCTCCAAAACTCAATGCTTCGTAAGCCCAAGCACCTCCCATCAAAATACCTATACCAAGAACAGCGACACCAAAGAATGCCCACGGCAATGCTGGTTTAATCCATTCACTGTATCTCTTTTGCCAAAGACCTGCAATGGCATAAGCAAAAGGTACTACAGTGAGTGCAAACCCAAGAAATAGAGTAGGAGGGTGGATAGTCATCCAATAGTTCTGTAGCAAAGGATTCAATCCTCGCCCATCTAATTTTTCAAGGTAATGTGCATTCTGAAAAAGAGGAATGTTAGCAAAATCAGGATGATTGCGCAACAACACCGTGAATGGATTGCTACCAATGCGATGTTCGAACACAAAGATACCAAGAAGCATTGAACCTAAAAAGGCTTGAACCAATGCCACAATAGACATTACAGGTGCTTCAAAAGTTTTAGCACTTCGTTGCAATATCAATCCTATGAATACATGCCAAAACGTCCAAAGCAAGAAGCTTCCTTCTTGTCCTTCCCAAAAACACGATAAGATATAACGCATTGGCATGGCTTTGCTGCTGTGGTGCCACACATATTCATATTCGAAATAATGCGAATAAAGCATCACAAACAAAGTACCAACAATACCAATTACGGATAATCCGTGAATACGAAATGAAATGCGAGCAATGCGTTTCCACGATGCAGTATTTTCGTTGATGCGTGCTGCAAAAAAATAACTTATACTCGACAATAAGGCAAACACAAAGGAAAGGATTACAAAAATGTTTCCTATTTTCCCTATCCCTAAGTGTTCATTGAGGTATTCCATGTTTTTATTTTATAGTCGAAGGGGTTGATGTTGGCAAACGGCCAACCGTTAATTGGTTTTATTAGCTGTTTCCTGTGGTTTTCCATCATTGTATTTCGATGGGCATTTCATTAATATATCCGAAGCTTGAAACTCTTCTCCCTTCATTTTGCCAATGATAACAATCTGTTCCGAGCGTTCGAAATCTTGTGGTTTGTTTTTGTGCAATACCACTTTACATTCAGTGCCTTTGTTGTCCACCATGTAAAACTTAAATACATTAGCATCTACCAAAGGTTCGTACACCGATTCTTTGGCTTTATTCAATTTACCAACCACATGAAACTCATTGCTAGGTTCCTTGGCAGCTTCTTTAAAGTCGGCATAGGTGCTTGTATTGTTAAGGGTAGTGAATATGGCTCCAATAGCAATGGCGATAATCACAATTCCGATGATGTGTACTTTTTTCATTTCTTTAATCTTACTTATTTACTTATTTGTTTTTTAATTCTTTTTCCAATCGGCTTATCTTTCTATCCAGCGAAATGAGGTAACCAACAATGCCAACAAAAATTATAGCAACCACAATTATAACCACATATATTTTTCCCGATTGATACAATCCATCGGCCATTTCTATAGTTTGTGTGGGTTGTGCCATGCCTGCAAAGCTAAAGAGTAGCAGGGCTATTAATGCCGTTGAAGTTTTAAGTTTATTAATCATTAAATAGAATTTTTCGTTTAAGTTTTTCTAATCGTACGCGTAAAGTAAATATCCATACGGTGAGCAATATCCAACCGGCAACAGCAGGATAAAACACCATGCGCATGGTGCTATCCAAATCGTATTTATTAAAGCCCGGATTGCCACCATTGCCTGGATGTAGCGAATCGTTCATGCGAGGCAAGATGAGGAGAAACACAATCAACATTACAAAAGCAAAGATATTGTAAACAGCTGCTATGCGTGCTCGTTTTTGTTCTTCGTCAATGGAGCCACGCAACACGAAATACGCAAGGTAGATAAGCATGGTGATGGCAGCACCGTTCAATTTGGTATCGGCTACCCACCAAGCTCCCCAAGTATAACGTGCCCATAAGGAACCTGTGATTAATCCTAAGAAACCTACCAACATACCAGTATGTGCTGCTTGCGAAGCCACAATGTCCGATTCGATATTCGATTGACTAAGGTGCTTGATACTATGCCAAACAGAAACAAACAGAATGGTCATCATCGAGAACCACATAGGCACATGAAAATACAAGTTACGTATGGTTTCGTGAAGTATCGGTTGAGCAGGAACAGGGAATAGAAATCCAGCAATGATGGTAAACAATAAAAGCACTATGGATAGTATTTTCCACCAATAAGTGGCCAATCCTTTCTTCTCCGAAGGGGACAGCTGCCTTTCGTTTTCTACAGGAAGTATTTTGTTTGAGTTCATTTTTTAGTTTATTCCTCTTTTCCTTTGGTTGAAGGAGGAAGGGAGGTGACTTTTAATCGCGCCAAAGGTAGCGAAATAATAAATAAGACAATGCAACAATAATGGTATTGATAAACACCAAAATGAGAAGAAAGTTTAAATCCCAATGTTCTAATCCATCGATGGCATTTTTCGATAATTTAATGAGTACCATCAAAAGTGGAATCATAATGGGGAAACTAAGAATGGCCATGAGTGTGAAATTATTACTTGTTTTAGAGGCAATGGCCGAAACCATAGTTAATAAAGACGAAAACCCACAACTACCCAAGAACAAGGTAAGCAAAAACAATGGAAAGTCTTGCACCAAACTACCTACAAACACACTATAAACCAACAAACACAAGGCAGATAGAATACTTAGCAATAGTGAATTGTAAATAATTTTCGATAAGATAACCGCTTCGGGACTAACGATGGTGTATAAATAAAGGAGTTTTCCTCTGGTTTCGCTTATAAAACTTTTGGCAATGGCATTGATGGAAGCAAACAAAAGAATGATCCAAAACAAAGCATTCCAAGTAGAAGGGCTTACAATTTTTTTGAACGAAAGATAACTTACAAACACTGTCGATACCACATAAAGCAATATTCCGCCCAACGAGTATTTGTTGCGCATTTCCAGCTTTATTTCTTTTGCTATCAGGTGTTTTACTTCGTTTACTAGCACCTTGTTTAGTATTGTTTCATTGCCATTTCGGGTCAAAGATAGGTAAGGTTAATAGATTAGCAAATTACTTGTTTTTTTTACCACTAAGACAAGTAGGCAATATGGACACTAAAGGTATTAACGATGGACACTAACTGTTTAAGGTTTGATAGTAATGTTTTAATGTAGAAAAAAACTACAGAGTTGAATAAATTATTAGAAAAAATGGTAATTTTATCGACTGAAATAAGTGCTAAATATTTTCAAGTGTCAGAACAATAAACTAAATATTAAAAACTACATGAATCATTTTGAGAAAAAGTTATTTTCAATGGATGTTCGCATAAAATGTGTTATTGAAATTTCTAGAACCATTACAACTGAAATTAGAACAATCAGCGAAAAGTATTCTACAGAATTCCCAGAGACTAAAGAAGAAATGAATATGATTTATAAAGAGCGGTTGGCTGTTTTTGATTGTTTTTTTAAGACTGCCGAATTGCCCGAAGTGATTACAGATAAATGTTTCATACAGATTATTCTTTTTCTTGAAATATTGCTATGTAGTATAG
>Ga0194047_10000306_pt1 | contig 33095 bp, 53 predicted proteins | sample JunL225m_MetaG_2_FD_160070 | JGI IMG/M metagenome (GOLD analysis project Ga0194047, IMG submission 160070) | Anoxic zone freshwater microbial communities from boreal shield lake in IISD Experimental Lakes Area, Ontario, Canada - Jun2016-L221-5m | ecosystem: Environmental > Aquatic > Freshwater... | reverse complement strand
AGGTCATGCCTGTTTTCATTTTATTCAAAATTAATTGTGTCTTTTAGTACTTTTATTTGTTTCTTTAAATCTTCGATTTGCCGGTGTTGTTTTATTAGATCAGCTTCATGAATACGTTCCATATTTTCAAGCCTGAACGTGTGAGATAATGCGTTTACAATAATCTTTTTCGCCTCCATTAGTTCAAAAAATTTAACCTGTTGTTCAGGGTTTGGGTTCTTTTCAATTTTCACCCAAATATCCATAAGATAACTTGAAAGGAATGCCGATGCCCATGCGCCATTTTCGTGAGTAGAATAATAATCCGGCATCTTTGAAATTTCCTTTACTACATTGTAATTGTTTTTTGATCTATCCATTTTTAAAAAGGTGTTACTATTTGTTTGCTTCCTTCACGACTTTTATATCTTCCTGTTACCCAATCATAATCAATCTCGGCTGTTCCCTTCATCCCTACTGATTTTGGTTTTGCTTTTTGCACATGAATATCTACAAATGTACGTTCAAAATGAGTATCTGAGTGTTCCAAAGGTCGGTGTACGCATAGAATTGAATCGGCTTTTGCAAACCACGTCCCACCTCCACTTAATTCGTATGCTGTTGGAGGATCATATTTGCCTTCTTTGTTTTTCTGAAGTGTGCGAGGATGTGCCACTACGAAAAAGTGAAGTTTATGTTTGCGAGCAAAGGCACGAACATTTGATAAGGCTATTTCCAAGTAAACATCTTGTCGACCCCCATCATTAAACTCTGAAAAATTATGCAATAATTCATTCCAAGGGTCAATTGTTACTGTTTTAATTTCATTTTCATAAATACATTCTGTTATCTCTTGCATAAAACTTGTCGGTGATGGTGTTTTATCTTCAACCTCACGAACTATAAAATGTTCTGTGATAAATCCTATGGTATTATAAAAATCAGTCTTTGTAATGCGATTAAAAGCGTTTGGACGATTTGACTTTCCAAGACACTTGCAAGCTAACTCCAAATAAATATCCTCAGCAAAACCGCTTTCGGGTGTAAATATCAAATGTTTGAACGAATATTTCTCACTTAACCTGATTAACATTTCAAAAAGAAATTCAGATTTACCATGTCCGGGTGTTCCTCCAATGTAGGTTGTTGAACCTAAAACTATTTTATAAAACGGATCGAGTTCAGGAATATCCAACGAATAAACAATCTTGTTAGGGTTGTCGATTAGCCATTCCACACGGTCAATTACTTGTTTATCTAATCTTACTATCATACGTGTCCTGCTGGAGGGGTACCAGCTTTTTTAATATTGTTACCAAAACTTTTATCGTTTGCAAACCATGTCTTTAATCTGCGTTTTAAGTCCCATGTTTGTTCAAGTTCCTGACGAAATTTTGTGTTTGATTTATTTGGCTCTATCCAATACTCATAAAATTTCATTAGTTCGTTTATGTCATAAGAACTTTTAAAAGGGGTGAGTGTGGTAGCAAATTTTAATTTGCGTTCCTCTATATTATTTTCTTTTATTTCCTTTCCTTTCCTTTCCTTTATAGTATTACTATCGTAATTCGATTGTAATACGCTCGTATTTAATAACCGTTCAGCCCTATATTTTTCCCAACGTATATTAACAGATTCCTTTGCTTTTTGAGATATTTCATTTCTTGTATTTAATCTTTTTTCAACTGATGAGCTTCCGAAAAAGCCATCATTAATTACGAATAAACCAAAGTCGTTTATTAATGAAATTAAAATATTTTTTTCACATCGTAAATCGAAAGAAATACATTCGTAATCTAATGGTAATACGTTAGTATTATTATACAACTCTTCAATTAAAGCCCAAAACAAACCATAACCGCTAAAACCATGTGTAGATATTAGTTTCTTAATCTTAATATCATTTCTTGCATTATAATCGTGTGAAAAATAAAATGTGTCCTTTGCCATTATTTTTGAAATTTATCTCACTCGGTACAACAGTTTCCCAAAAATGTGGAACGGCAAAGGACTACATTGAGAATACTGTGTACGTTGTGAGAAGATTTTAATATTTTTGTCATAATCCTTTGCCTGATTTGATAGTGCAATATTAATTATAAATTCAAGTCTTTTATCTTTTGTTTATAACTTTTAATCATGTCTTGAATTTCCGGAACAGATATTTTGAAGATATTTTTAATATTTGCCTCCAAATATTCAACTTCATTTCCTTACGTATTTCCTTCGCTTCTTTTACTCTTTTAAACTCGCTGAGAACCTTTCTATAATTAATTGCACAAATAGCATTGCACACATATTGCAACGGCTTAGTCTGCATAAAAACACTACCGCATTGCTTACATTTTCTTTCCCTTAATTTTGGTTTCATTTAGTTTCTTTTTACCCGACCATTTATCGGCATATTTAATTTTCAATTTCTCACAAAAAAGTTTTCGTTCTGCATCAAGTCTTTCAATTCCTGCGAGTTGTTCCTGAGTAACTATCATAAATTAAAACATTCATCAAGATGGCATTGAGCGTACCATTGTAAGTTGCTAACGTCAACCTTTACTTCTTCTTTTTTAATTAATTCCTTATATTTTGAAATAGTCAACTGCTTATTTTTTATGAGCCAATATTTACCTTCAAAATTAAAAGGGATATATTTTGGAGTGCTTGAAATATCAAATAGTAACTTATGCCGGAAAGCAAGTTTTACACCTTCAAATTCAAGATGGTTTGAGTATGTTATTATATATTCATTTGGTTTTTCTTCCATAATTTAAAAGGGTTTACAAAGGTCGTGGCTTCTATACGCAAGTTAGTGGCAATTATCGGAACGATACTTCTTCGTAATAACATTTGGTTATATTTTGAAGGCTATTCCATCTATCAAAGTGCTTTTCAACGTGTTCGTCTGCTATCCATTTCATTCCAAATTTATCTGCTTCAAATTTCTTGTAGTGGTCTTTCCATTTTTTCAGCATCTTATTAAACTTGGTGCAGTATTTGGTTGCAGTTATTTTTTTATTGGTAACAAAAACCACAGCACTATAATAGTCATCATACGAGCCACCACAATATCTAACCAAATAATAACTGCCACTAACACGGGTTTGGCAAAATGGCTGTTCAGTAATTCTATCAATCATTCGTTTTTTATTTTAAGTTTTGTGCTTCTATCAAACATTCGGTTCAGCCACTTCGCCAAGCCCGAAACCGTTAGGTGCAATGCTATTCGACCTCCGTTTCATAATCACGTTTCAATTTGACAAGTAAATTATTGGCTACTTCTTGAGGTAATTTTTCAAAAAGCCTTTCAATTAAATCACTACTATCAAAATCGGCTTCACGATAATTTATCATATTATCTAAAACAGAAGTAAACTGTTCTAAAACATCTGTTTTTACATCTCGTTTCGGTGGCGTTTTAAAATCTGTTTTACCATCTTCTGTTTTAGAGTATATTCTATCTTCAATATCCTCTGTGATTTTTACATTTTCGGCTTCAAAAATTAATTCGTAGCCATAATTTCTTTTAAGTGTTATGTTCATTTTATTTAAGTTTATGAGAAGCACTGCACCTAACAAGGTATTGCCAAAAGCAGGGCATTCTCGGTTAATTAATCATTTGTACTTCTATTAGGCATTTGTGCAAGGTTGAAACTTTTGTCTTTCAAATCCCTGCCTTCGGCAATACCCGACCGTTATCTGCAATTTTTGCTTTAAGACCATTCACCTATACATTTTCCGTTTTTCAAAATATCCAAACCACATTCAGCAGCAAACACTTTTTTGCATTTATGACATTGCCACCTTACTATACCTTCTGCATCTCTGTGTTGCATTTCTTTACCTTTAAACTCGTGTTTGCACGTTCTCTGTTTGAAGAACGCAAAAACAGCAGATAACAGCAAGTTAGCGTTATTGCTGAGTTTAGTGATTATTGAAATTTCGTTTTTCATATCTAAATTTGTCTAAGTTTGATAATATCGTGTTTCAAAGTCAGCAACAAACGCCAACTTGCATACCGTTATAGCCCCTCCCACACTTTAACCGGCTTTCCGTACAATCCAACCTTAACCGAACAGCTTTTAATCCTTCCAAGTTTTTCGAGTTCATTTATCCTGCCCGTGATCCGGTTTATTTCCCATCCTAAATATTTTGACACTTCATAAGCCGAACATTTCCCAAGTGATTTAATTGCTTCTAAAACCTTCGTTTGTTTATCTGCTAAGTTCGTGATGGTGTGATAAGAATTGTTGCGAGTAAAATTTATTTGTAGTTGTTTCATTTTAAGAAAAATTAACCTTTAATACTTCCAAAAAGTCATCCCTCATTCTGATTATTTTTGGACTTCTAATGTCCAATTCAGTTGAGAATGTTTCATCCTTTGGAACATCTATAATTATCATTCGTTGTTCGTATGGTACTGGGTATGTAATGCCCATATCACTCATGCGGTTTGTTTCCAAAAGATAAGCGCAAATCTTCCATCTATCTAATCCGTACAACATCATGTACATTTGACATTGATAGAATTGTTCATCACTAATTCCTTCGTGCATATAATTCAACCAACCTTCAAGAGTTGTTGGGCATTTAAAATCAATCCCAAATGATGAAGTTAAACAATCGGCTGAACCCCCATAGTTTCCTTTACTGATAAATTCAGGTTTCTTTGCTTCTTTATCAAAGAATGTTTGATAGTATTCAAGTGCTGATTGTTCTGATAGTGTTCCATGTTCTGTTTGCCACGACCCAACCTCATCATAATACTTAAAGAACATTTGATTTGCGAGTTGTTTCGCATAAGTTCTTTGACCTACTTCGGCTGATTTCTTCGGGAACAAAACAAAAACTTTACTGCCGGTTATTAACCCGAACCTTTCGTCTGTGAATTTGTCGTTATTTGATTCCATTTCTTTAAATTCTGTTAGTATTGGGTTTAAAAGGTGCATAATGCTTTCGTAATAGGCATTGCGCTGTTTTATTTCGGCTAATTCCATAACCTATTTTGCTTTAACTCTAATTGCATCTACAACCTCACCAAACGCTTTAACTTTAGCCGAATAGATAGTAACTGACTTGCCTATCCACTCTTCAATGTAAGGGGTGTTTAAAACCTTAGTGACTATTTTCATGTTGGTTTTATTCATGATTAAAGGTTTGTGCGCCCCTTTCATGTAGGCTACTACACACATCTCTTCTTTTCCATCAACATTTTTAACCATTTCTTTTACAACCTTATCAAAGGTTATTTGCAATTCTTGTCCCGGAAGCAAATCATGTGAACCGACATATTTCGGATTCGTTAATTTTTTCCAGTGTGTTTGAGGTATTTTAGTTTCCATTTTGTTTAGTTATTAGCCTCTATTTTCCATGCTGAAACATTAGTGTACCATTTGGATTGATACTCTCTCGATTCGATGTTGACTTGAATCTTTAGTGACTGACCCATCCCGAATTGAGTAAGGTTATTTTGTTGACCCGAAACCGATAGACATATCTTTTTTGGGAACTTATCAGTTGTTTCGATAATGAACTCTTGTTTTGTCCATGCGCTTCCTGATTTGCTTATCCCTGATTGTTCCGGCATTACTTCGATTAAATTTCCTGATACTTCCATTTGTGTTTATTTGATTAAGTTGTGATTGAATTTCGTTGTGTTGGTTTTGGAGCCGTTCCTTGTCCTCGCTATAATTCTTAATTGAGTAACCAATGTTGAACCCGATTGCAGCGATAAGGATTAGCGTTTTCATTAATTTAGAATGTGGTTAATTTTATCGGCAATTATTTTAAACCCTCTATCAGTTGGGTAAATATCATTGTAAGATTCACGCAATGCTATTATAGTGCTGTGGTCACGGCCTCCGAGAAGCCTACCTATTGAGGTTAATGTTTGCCCTTGTTTACATAAATAATTTGCAATAATTCTTCGAGCATCAACTATCTCACGTTTGCGAGATTTAGAACAAATAATCATTGGCAGGATATTCATTTCTTCTGCTACGATGTCGATTATTTCAGTTGGTGTTTTCTTTTTTCTGATTATCGGTGCTTCCCAATAAGAAAAACTCATGTGTACTTCCATATTATTTTAGTCTGTTTTTAAAATTATAATCCTTCATTCTATTTTGATTCCTGCGTTTAACTTCTTTTGCTTGGCAATAAACTATGGCCCCGATTAATGCGATGACTAATCCGATTAATATGCCTTGGATTGCGAGAGATAGTGTTTCTTTTTCCATGATTTTATATGATCGTTTACTATGTTACAATACATTCATCAATAGATGTGATGGTTTTGTTTGGTGTTTTTTTAACTTTTTCAAGTATTTCGGCTTCGGTGTATACCATATTTTATTTGAATTAATAATTGCACTTCCGTGAGCAGGGTAATTAGCTGTTGCGTGAATGACTGACAATAGTTTTTGTTCGTTAGTCATATAAGGTCGTTTTTAAGGCCTTCAATAAATTCTTTTGGGAGTTGTAGTCTTTCCGCTTCTAAAATCAATTGCATCAATTGTGTGAAATCTTTTTGCGTGTCAAACTTCTCACGAACATAAGTCATGCAAGTAATCTCTAATGCTGTATAGTGTGATTGCATCATGCAAATAATATCAGATGCAATGCATTTCTCACTTACTAAGACATCGTTAATTGCGTCATCTTTTCTTAAATCTTCCAAGTCAATAAAATCATCAGTTCCACAATCAGGACATTGATCGTATTGTTCATCATTTGAATCATCGTATTTTATCATAGGTCGGTCAAACTTGTGACCGAATGGATTGCATTGGTACATAATTTATTTGGTTAAGTTCCCGATAATTACTGAAAGAATAATTGCTCCAAAAAAAATGGCAACCGAGCGATAAAATTTTTTAGTTTCGTTATTCATCTCTTAAACTCCTCAATATTTTAGATGAATTTGCACGAGCCTTTTGATTTGCAATAATAGTTTTTGCATAGGCCTTAGTAATTGCAGCATCAATTTTAACTGATACAGATACCCTGAATGGGTCATCTGTTAACCACCGATTAACCGTTGCTTTTGATGCCCCTGACATATCAACTATTTTTTGTATGTCGCCATGTTCTAAAAATTCTTTGAGTGATGTTTTTCCGTTTGTCATTGTTTTAAATTTAAAAACTTCGTTGTTAATTCGAGGACAAATGTATATTAAAAGTATAATATAAGTCAAGTAAAAATGTTATTTATTTTGTAACTATTTGATTTTTAGATAGAATCATTTGTGTTAATAACAAATAATAATAAAAAAAGCAAGCAAATTTAAATAATTATACATTTGTGGTCGTGTTACGTCAGCAAATAATTGATATAATTATTAAAAATAACAACTACAAAGAGTTGTGCAGGCGGTTCAACTCTAAGTATTACGAGGATTTATATCAGGAAATTTTTTTAATTATACTTGAACTTCCGGAAGAAAATTTACCTCAATTAAAATTCCTTTCCACATGGTATTATAGAGTGGCTCTCAATACTATCACACCAACTGGGCAACTCGGGAAGGTTCTATTTAGAAAAGAAGTTGAGTTAAAAGAAATGTCATCAGTAGTTGCAAGTGGAAATGAAGTTAACGATGAAGACTTCATCAAACATGCTGAATATTATATGTTGAATTTGCCGGAGTTTGAAAATCGGATATTATTACTTTATAATGAACTTGGAAATATGAAGAAGGTTCAGAAACATACAGGCATATCATACTCGGCTCTTCGATATGTTAAAGATAAATTGAATAAATGAATAAAGTAGAAATAAGACATAATTATTTGTACTTAATGTATAATGATGTAACTAAACTTTATAAGGTTGGTATAGCAGACAATTTACGTGAGAGGCATAGGAGATTAGAAACATCATCAGGAATAAGGCTGTTACTGGTAGCTTATATTGTATATGATAAATATTACGGAAATGGTGAATTAGATGATAGCACTAACTTTGCAGATGAACAAGCTATACATAGCAAATTTAAGAAACACAGAAGGATAGGAGAATGGTTTGATTTTTCATTAAGAGATTTAGCAAAATTAAAAATGTTTGTTAGAGAAGAATTGTATGAATATGAAATAGAAATTTGTAAAAAATGAAAGTACTCATCATTGTTCCTTCACACCCCGTATATTCAGGAGTAGACTTTCATCGGTTAGTAGTTCCTCACAACGTTATGGGAGTGTTATATCCTGAATGTGAAATATCAATGATAAATGAAATTGATTCTGCAACTGAGGAATTTTTAAAGTGCTTTGATTTAGTAATTGCAAATCGTTTCATTTCAAAAGTTGGGGACTATATCGAATTGATTCAAAAATTAAAACGTGTTAATGTTCCTTATGTGATTGATTTGGATGATGATTATAAACTAAATGATACTCATATTTTGCAAGGTGTATCTAAAGGAGATGGGCACGCAGCTAAAATTATTTATGGCATCAATCACGCTATTGGAGTTACCACAACTCACACATATTTGGGACGGACTTTACAAAATGAAACATTAGTAAAAAAGATTCGCATAGTTGAAAACGGAATATTACCGGTTGGTCAATTTGAGACTAAAGATAAAAAGTTAGATGTCCCTACATTTGGTTGGTCCGGTTCAATTACCCATTTTGAAGATGTTATGGAGCTATTTGATTCCTTGCTTTCGATGTATAAAGATAATTCGTTAAAATTTAAAGTTGTGTATGGCGGTTTCAGTCCTGACGATGATATGGCAAGGGCTATCGCAGGAGTACTATCTTGCAAAGGTGTTGCACCTGCCGATAAGTTCGCAACGTTCCCAAGTACAACCGTTGATAAATATGCTAATTTTTACGACCATATTGATATAAGTCTTATTCCTCTAAGAGATAACCGATTTAATAACATGAAATCAAATCTAAAATTAATAGAGGCAGGATTTAAAAAGAAGGCAGTGATTTGCTCCAATGTTTATCCTTACTCGCCAATGTTAAAGCATGGTATCAATTGTCTTGTTGTTAATTCTCGTCATGATTGGTATAGAAATATGGTTAAATTAATAAAGAACCCAAACATGATTAAGGACTTAGCAGAACAGCTTTATATTGATGTGCAATGTCAACACATGAACGTTGTAGCTGAGGCACGTTATAACGCATACAAATCATTTTTAAATATATGAACAACATAATCATCACAATCGGAATGCCTTTGCTTTGGACATCGTTTCTTCTGCTAACTGAATTTCCAAAATGGTTAAATTTTAAACCATTCAACTGTATTACGTGCCTATCCTTTTGGAGTGTATTAATCATTCTAACATACTCAAATGGAATAGATATAAATACTATTGGATTTGCAGGGATAGCCGCTTACGTTTCATTGGTTGCTAAAAGAATACTATTCAGAATATGAGAACATTTGAGGAAGTTTATAACGACATGATTAATCTGAAGGACGGCAACCGTTTCACGATTAAAGAATGTATCAACATTTTTGAGAACGAGAAGTCATGGGTTGGAACAAATCAACAACTTCTTGAACTTCGCAGCTTGCAGCATGAATTGACAGGCATACGTCCGGGCAATTGTTCAAATTGTAATATAGATGTGATGCGTAATATGATCAGATGGTTGATAAAATACGAATTTGAACACCCGAAAGAAATTGAAACTATAACAATCAAAACAAAAACTAAAAACAGAGGATTCAAATGAGAAAACTAATTTTAATTGCGCTGATAATTTCAGCATGTTCAAAACCCGCAACGGTAACACCAATTGTAACTGCTCCGGCAGTAGTAACAAAACAATTCGTGTTAAACTTTAAAGGTACTCAGGGTGTGTCTGTATGGATTGACGAAGATAGAAAATCTGTTGGGGCAACACCCGATTTTCAGTATGTTGTTCACATGATAAAAGGGGACAGTATCTATGTACGATGCTCAAGCGTTATGGCCGACTATTACACGTCAGTTGAGATACTTGATGAAACAGGAGTACAGTTTTACTACACGAAACAAAAAGGAATGTTTTATTTTTACTTTAAATATTAATATGGCATTATTAGCAATGGCGGTATATGACACCGAAGAAAACGAACGTAGCGAATATACTCGCCAAACTTTAATTTCATTATTTGAAACAGTTAATTTTACTCAGCATAGATTATTTATTATAGATAATAATTCTTGCCAAAAAACGAAGAATATTATTGACACTTTTTTAAGGCAATCAATCAATATAACATTAATCACAAATGAAACCAACGTAGGAACAGCCGCAGCTATAAATCAGGCATGGAAGTATCGCAATCCAACCGAACATCTAATCAAAATGGATAACGATGTTGTGATTAACGGCTATGGATGGGTTGAAGAACTTGAAGAAGCAATTGAAACCGATATAACTATTGGTATCATTGGACTTAAAAGAAAAGACCTGATGGAAAATCCATTTAGAAACGATGAGTATAAATCAACTCTTCGTATGCTCAGACACGAAGAGGGTAAACGATGGATAATAGTTGAAGACGTGCAACACGTTATGGGAACTTGCCAGATGTATAATTGGAGGTTGATTGATAAGATGGGAGGGCTAATGCAAATGGGAGGACTATATGGCTTCGATGATACCTTGTCAAGCATTCGGGCAAAGATTCTCTGTTATAAACTTTGTTTCCTTCCACATATTGAAATTGACCACATAGACGAGGGAGGCAATGCCTACACTGAATGGAAAAGAAAATATGCGGGCGAACAAATGAAAGCCTTCTACGAAACGAAACAAGGTTTAATTAATGGGACTATTGATGTTAAAGTTAAGTTATGAAACATCTATCAGAAATAATCAATCAAGACTTCTTTTATCAAAATGAATGGCTATTACTTGGCACGGGTGCTTCGTTAGATAACTTCAATCCAAAAGAACATACCGATAAGAACATTGCGGCTATTTATGCAGCCGGAGAAGTTTGCAGACCTGACATTTTATTTGCACCCGATACTCATGGATTCATTCACTCTTATAATTTATTCGAGAAAAGCCGAAATGTAGTCACACGAGCGTTTAATTTTGATGAAACAAAAGACCTACATTACTTTGAATACGATTGCGACATTAAATCTGAAACAAGTGAAGGCACTTTTCACGGAGGCAATGGCAAAAGATATTTCCCTTTTCACGAACCGTTCCAATGTTCATGCACTGCTAAATTAATAGCTAACTTTTTTGGAAAGGCTGGCATTAAAAAGATTCAATCATTTGGATTCGATGGAGGTACTTCAATATTCAGCAAAGCTCCTGCATGGTACACTGACGAGTATATTGATTTGGTGCCCAGTTTTGAAAATGAACGCCAGGATATGTTTGATGAACTTGGAAAATATAAAATTGAATTTATAAGGCTATGAAAATATTATCAGTATTTGATGACCGGTCAAAGATAGCAGAACTGCAAAGGTCACTTGATTATTTCAAACTCGACTATGAATTGATTTTCCGGCAATGGAAAGGATTCGGAAGTAAATTGCATGGAGTTTATGAGTACTTGCGAGAGCATACAGACTGCAACGAGTTTATGTTTGTCGATGCTTACGATTCTTTTTTTATAGGTATTCCCGAATTTAAAGAAATAATAAGTGCTGAGGTCAACTGTTGGCCGGATGCTGAACTTGAAATCGAATATAAAAATACAAACTTTAGATTCCCTTATGTTAACTCAGGTGGGTACATGATGACAAGGGAAAGATTTATGACCTTATTTGAAAATGACCGTCCAAATGAAGATTGTGACGACCAAAGGTGGTTGACTAAACAGGTTTTAACCCACAACATCCCAATTGATAACAACTGCGAAGTGTTTCAGACCTTATGCGGAGTACACCAATACGAGTTTGAGCTCGGAACGGTTAACTCAAAATTATATTCAACTATTACACAATCATTCCCAAAGGTCATTCACGGTAACGGTAAGGCTAAAATGGAATATTATTATAACATACTATAATGGCGAAGCCAACGGACATATCAAAGTTTGATGAAGTGCTAAAGATTATAAGCACCTCACATAATGGGGTGCATACCGCTTGCAGGACTGTCCACATCTCAACTAATTCGTTTTATGATTGGCTAAATTTAAACGATGATAATCAATTAAGATATGCGAGCGCGCGCGAAGCACAGGCCGACTTACTAGTTGAAGAGATGGTTCAGATAGCTGATGACAGTTCAAACGATACTAAATACGTCATTCGTGACGGTCAACAGATTGAACTCGAGAACACTGAGTGGACTAACCGCAGTAAGTTAAAGGTTGAAACTCGGAAATGGATCGCAGCGAAATTAAGACCAAAGAAATATGGGGATAAATTGGATGTATCAACTTCAATAAAAATTGAACAGCCTTTATTTTTGCCACTAAATCCAAAACAGATTGATAATGAGTAATTTAATTTGTATCCATGCGGTGGACATATCGCATTTTAATATAAACTTTTTATTGACATTGAGGGGGTAAAATGGGCGAAACATTCCAATACACAGATGCAATAGACAAACTTCGTAGGATGACCGCTCGAAAAAAAGTAGTACAGGGAGGGACAAGTGCGGGAAAAACATTCGGCATCATTCCGATACTAATAAACATCGCTGCTTCAACTCCAAAGACTGAGATTAGCATTGTATCAGAAACTATCCCACATCTTCGGAGGGGTGCAATTAAAGACTTTCTGAAGATAATGGAGATGTCAAATAGGTATATTGATGAAAATTGGAATAGGAGCCTTCTAACTTATAGATTTTCCAACGGTTCTTTTATAGAGTTTTTCAGTGCTGAAATGGAATCGAAACTTAGAGGAGCAAGACGGCACATCTTGTATATTAACGAGGCCAATAATATCAATTTTGAAAGTTATCATCAATTAGCAATTAGGACAAGTGGTGATATTTGGTTAGACTTTAACCCGACAAATGAATTTTGGGCACACACAGAAGTTTTAAATGAGCCCGACAGCGAACATATCATTCTAACTTATAAGGATAATTCTGCACTTCCCGAAACAACTGTAAGGGATATTGAGGCAGCAAGAGATAAGTCGGCTACTTCTACATATTGGGCTAATTGGTGGCGAGTATATGGACTTGGAGAAATCGGATCCGTTCAGGGGACAATCTTCGATAACTGGAAACAAGTTGATGAGATTCCAAAGGATGCTACACTCGTTTCGCATGGGATGGATTTTGGGTTTTCAAATGACCCGACAACTTTAATATCAGTGTTTAAATCTGAAGGTAAGTTATGGATTGATGAGTTACTGTATCGTACCAATATGACCAATAACGACATTGGGAACTTCTTAAAGACACTACAATTTGAGCGAAAGGAATTGATATGTGATAGTGCTGAACCGAAATCAATTGAAGAGTTGAGGCGGCAAGGTTTCAATGTTCACCCGGCTGTTAAAGGTGCTGATTCAATCAAAATAGGTATAGACATATTGAGGCGGTTTGAAATCTGCGTGACAAAACGTAGCACAAACATAATCAAAGAACTCAGAGGGTATCAGTGGGAAAAGGACAACGATGGTAAGTATACAGGTAAGCCAATTGACACTATGAACCACACCATAGATGCTATCCGTTACGTGGCACTATTGAAATTAACAAACAGGCCGGCCGGCAAGTACTCGACTATTTCGATTTAAGCAAATACACTAACTTTTTATACTAATTAAAAATGATTACTAATTACAACCAACTTTCTATTAAACAGTTTTTAGCCTGCAAACGGATTTCAGAAATGGAGCAAGACCCAATTATGCGAAAGGTTAAAATGTTAGCTGAGATAAGCGGAAGGAGTGAAGATGAGATTGAAGATTTACCTATTAGCGAACTTAAAAAACAGTTAGAAGAGTTTAATCAGATTGAAACTTTAACCGGGAATAAGAAAGTTAAAATGAAGTTTAAAGTTGGAGGGCGAAGATTTGAAGTCATTTGGAAACAACAGGAATTAACGGCATCTCAATTCATTGATTCAACTTTTTTCACTAAAGAAAGTACTGAAATTGTAAATCAGATTCATAACATCTTAGCTGCAATTTGTGTTGAGCGTACATGGTATGGTAAGAGAAAAGCCTATGACGGTTCAAAGCACAAAGAGATTGCAGACTTATTTTATAATGAAATGAAAATAGCAACTGCATATCCAATCATGCTTTTTTTTTGCAAATACTTCGAGGCATTGCAGGAAAATATCGAAACTTGTTTGATGGAGGAGTTGAAGGCAATGAACAAGACAATTCAGGAACATTTAATAAAAAGTGGGGTTGGGTTGCAACAATAAACGCGATGGCGAATAACGACCGTAGCAAGTGGGATTACTTTTTTGAGTTGAATGTGATAGAGTTTCTTAATTCGGTTACATTCTTTAAAGATAAGTCGGACGAAGATTACAGGATTAGCGAACAGAACAGAAGACATGGCAGTTGACGGAACAAGCATAGGTAATAAGTATGGACAAAGTCAAAAGGATTTTGCAAAGGCAAGTACTGATACAGTGTCTGATGTTGTAGTTGCTTGGTGTAACGAGGGGGTTGAAATAATGCGAAAGGTAATCTACAAGAAATCGAGAACACGAGGAGGTTCATCTTTAGCCGGAGCGATTCAACCTGCAAAACCAAGTGTAGTTAATGGAAGTGTAGTTGTGACTGTGTCAACCAACGCAAACTACGCAGACTATGTTGATAAGGGTGTGATAGGTATGAGAGGGAATAAAGGTGCTATTGCTAATTCAAAAGGACATACATACAAGTTCAAGTCATTTGGAGTAAGTCCTGACATGGTTAAATCATTCGTTGGTTATATTGCGGCAAGTGGATTGAAGACGTTTAAGAATAATGCAACGGGAAAACGAACACGGCTAATAAGAAAAGACAAGGTTAAACAAACCGACTTAATAAAACAGGCTGCAACGGAAATGGCAGTTGCAACTAAAATAGGAGGTATTAAACCAATGAACTTTATAGCACCTGCAATTACTGAGGAAAGGTTTAAGAAGTTGAACAGCGATATTAAAAAAGGTTTTGGAGTGGTTATAAAATTTAACATCATCAATGATTTAAAAGAAACGAAATGAGCATCACTAAAATAACAGTCCCAAATCAAATATCGTCCGCAAATAACCAGGTGATTTATAAAATAAGTTCGACTAATACTGCTCAACCGAATTTTAATTTTGTTGCTGATGTAACCGTGAGCGGTTATAGTGGAATTGCAGCACGATTGAAGTACCCAGTTCAACCAAGTTCAACTCAACTTCAATTCGATATTGGAAATGTACTAAAGAATTACGTTTCAATAAATTTTGTCAACTCAATTGGTTCAGATATAACAGGAGCATTTAATACAACAGCTCAATATTTTGTTGACTTTAGGGAACAGTATGACGTTTCAGGGATTGCGACGATAACAGGAATATCGACAACTGATCCGGCATCAGGTTATCGCCAAGCTATAAACACTGTATTCGATTTTCCTGAGTTCTCTGCAAATATTTTAGATAGTTACGATGTATCTGTTGGAGCTTGGTTAACATCACGAGTTGCAAATAAATGGAAGTTAGGAGAACAAAAGATTCTAACCTTTTTAGATAAAAATCGAACAGTAAATGCATGGGCTATTGAGGATTCAAACGGAGGCACGTCATCAGGAGCGTTAAGTTTACCAACAGCATGCAATGTGTTTAATATTGACTTCGTTAAAATAGAATCTTACGCTCCAAGCTCAGGTGTTAAATGGATTGATTTCAGTGTACTACACGACACAACCGTAAAGGCAACATATAGAATTGCAATCTATGATGAATGTTCCTTATATACAACTTACCGACTACATTGGCTCAATCAGTATTGCGGATGGGATACTTTTAATTTTAACAAAGCTGCTCAACATAGGTCTAATATTGAACGTAAGCAATTCAAATCAATTTTGCCATTGGGTTACGCAACTTCTGACAGATTAAAGAAAAACTACTCAACAAAAATAGTTGATTCAATTAACCTACAATCAGATTGGATTAGTGATGCTGAGAGTGATGTAATTCAGTCACTAATTGAAAGTCCTTATGTGTTTTTAGAGGATGAGAACGGGAACATGGTTTCAGTAAATGTGGCAAATACTTCTTATTTGAACAAGAAGTTCATCAACGGACGTGCAATGTTTAACGCTTCTATTGACATCGAATATACTTATAATAGAAATAGACAATCAATATAAAATTATGCAGTACACCGAGCTTAAAATACATCAGTTAATCAATGACGGCATTGCAACTCCTTTTTATGTTGATTTCAATATTGATTTAGCAGAGGATGAAACAATCCCTATCACAAAATCAATTAGCGATGTTGAGGATATTAGTTCTCGTAAGGCTGACTATTCTAAAACGATAACGATTCCGGGGACTGATAACAATAATAAAATATTCTCATCAATATTTAACCTTGCTCGTTCACTTTCGAGAGATGATACTAATCCATTATCCGTTTTTCAAAACTTTAATCCTGATTTTGACCCAACATTAAAAGCTGAATCCACATTATATCGAAATGGGATAGTATTGATGAAAGGATATTTGCAGTTGACTGACATAAGAATTACTGATGAGAATAGAATCGAATATGATGTAGTGATAATTGGTAAGGTTGGAAATTTATTTCAGGATATAGGCGAAGGGAAATTAAATGAAATTAATCTTTCTACATATAACCACGAATGGAATAGGACAAATATCACAGGCAGTTGGACTGCACCTGTTGGAGTTGGGTATTTGTATGGGATGATAGATTTAGGATTAGTATCAGACCAGCAAAATTTTTATGTTGAACATTGGTTCCCTCAAATTTATTTAAAAACTATTGTCGATGCAATATTTACGAAATATGGTTATAATTATGCTTCGGATTTTTTCACATCAGATAGATTTAAAAGATTAGTAATTCCATTTGCTGGTAAAGAGTTCGTTAAAACAAATGCACACCTAACAGACCTATCATGTATTGCAGGACGTTCTACTGATAGCGGGTGGACTTCAATTACAGGTTATTTAGCAACAACTACTTTTTTCATGGATACGGTACAAAAACAATCCGTACCACCTCCACCATTCGGAGGATATGACACTACTCTTTATAAATTTATAATTCCTGAAACAGGAGTATATGCTTTTGATACTACATTTAAATTTGATATAAAAAACACAACATCAGGGGCAGCTATTCCATCATATTATATAGATATGATGATGATGAAAAACGGATCAGCTATTGACATGCTTTCAATTGGATATTTTACTTTACCGGCATCATCAGGAACCTATAATATTGACACAGGGAAACAGTTTGGGCAGCAATCATTCATTGCCGGTGACGAGGTAACGTTTATATTACGTCCCAATCATGGCACCACTGAATGTTCCGTGAAATTTTTAACGGGCTCAAATTTGACCGTTGTCCCTGATTATAAAATCAATGAAGGTTCGACAATTACATTATCAGATTGTTTGCCTTCGGATGTTTTGCAAAGAGATTTATTGACATCAATTTTTAAGATGTTCAATCTTTATATTCAACCTGATGAAGATAATCCAAAGAAGCTAATAATTGAGCCTTACGATACTTTTTTCAATGGTTCTGTTGTTGATTTAACAGATTATGTAGACTATAATTCAGAAGTGAAGATAATGCCAATGGGAGCATTGAAATACAAGTCTTATAACTACTCGTATAAACCAGATAAAGACCAAACAAATAATAAACATCAGTCACAATTTATAGACACGTATGGTATTCGTAAATTTAAAATCGTAAATGATTTTGTAAATGATGAATATAAAACCGAAGTAATCTTTGCCCCTACACCATTGGTAGATTGGGTAGATAAAACAAGAAATAATCGTGTTCAGTCACAAATAAGTTTTCTTGACACAGCCAATCAGCACATAGCAAGTGCATCAGTTATAAGATTGCTTTATTATGGTGGGAAAATAGGTTGTACTTGGTATACAATTAACTCAAGAATTACAGGACTATATCCAACCGGGTTCACATCATTCCCTTATGTTGGGCATCTTGATTCAGTATCAAATCCAACTTTCGATTTAAACTTTGGTGTGCCAACTCAGGTGCAATACAAGGCCGTGATTTATACGTTAGGAAATTTATTTAATACTTATCACAGAAAAAACTTACTTGAAATAGTTGATCCTGATTCTAAAATTGTGGAGTTTAAAATGAGGTTGAATGAAATCCAACAATCGAAATTAGATTTCAGAAAAAACTATTTTATAGACAAGCAATATTACAGACTTTATAAAGTAGATTTCGATGCAAGTTCTGATGATTTGACAACGGTTCAATTTTTAAAATTGCGAACTAAGTCAGCATTTATAAATGGTCAAACAGGAATGAACGGTGGCAGTGGTGATTTTCTTCCAACAGGGGACGGAATAACAGGCGAGGCATTACCTTCTTATTCACCAATTATTTTATCAAACGGAAATTCATTTCAACCGGGTATGGATGCTATTCCTTTTGGGAGTAATAATTTAATAAATGGCAATGGTGTAATAAATAATTCGTCAGATAATATTATCAACGGCGATGTAGTATCTATACTTGGTGGGTCAGGGAATACAGCAAATTTAGGAGGAGAAACACTTTTAAATTGCACAGACTTTGCAAGTATAATACCTGATGAGCTCGTTGCAAATAATATTCAAATGCCATTCCTTGCAACTCGATTAGTAACTTCATCTGAGTTGCGAAATTTACGCACAACACCTATTCAAGTTGTCCCTAAAATTGACGGCTATTGGACTGAAATATTAAGGGCTTATATTGATATTTCATTCGGGGACTTAACTCCTGCGGCCTACACACGCAGAAAGTTATCTTTAGAATTTACAGGTGACGGAACTCATATAGTTGAATTTGACAACTCAATTACAGCAGTAACATCAGCAACGATGCAAAGAGGTATACTTTATAATGATACGATATTCAAAGAGGCTGCAATAAATTTAACTGCACCAGCAACACTCGGAGCAACGGGGAACGGGGTTATGTTGGTTAGTGTTCACTATTGTTTACATGCGATAATAAAATAAAAAAATGGCAGACGAAAATATAATTTTAAAAGTTGGTGTTGATGCGGGTGGTGCTGAAACTTCTGTGAAGTCTTTGAAAGCTCAGATGAGAGAATTGAGGGATGAAATGGGCAGCCATGAATTAGGTTCAGCCGCGTTTACTGAAGCTGCGAAAAAGGCTGGTGTCCTTCAAGAAAAAATGTTGAAGGTTAAAGAATCTATTACCGACTTTAATCCTGAAAAGAAATTTCAAGCATTTACAACAGTATTGGAAGGTGCTGCTAAAGGTATGGAAGCGGCAGTTGGGGCAAGTGCATTATTTGGAACTGAGAATAAGAACATGGAACAAGCCATTCTTAAAACTCAGGGAGCAATGGCATTAGCTAACGGATTAGATGGTCTTTCAGGAATGAGAGATAATCTAAAAAAGGCAGGTGTTCAAATAATGGAACACGTTAAGAGTTTGGGAACTTTAAAAGGGGCATTAGCAGCAACGGGAATTGGTGCATTAGTTCTTGCATTGGGAATTATTGTTACAAATTGGAAGGCTATAACTAAGGCAATAGAAGATTCATTTCCCGGATTTAAAAAGGTTGAAGATTTCTTTAAAAATATTAAGCAAATCGGTGCAGGAGTAATGGCATCGCTTGTAGAATCATTTAAGGTAATAGGTGAGGTAGTTAGTAAAATATTCAGTGGTGATTTTTCAGGAGCAATAGCAAGCGCTAAAACATTTGGAGAGCGTACTGCTGAAGCGTATAATAAAGGGTTTGAAGAAAAGGATAAGGAAATACAACTTGCTAATAGTATCGAGAAACGTAAGCGTGAAATAGCCTTAGACGAGGCAAAAGGCAAAGACGTTTTGAATAGAAAAATAAAACTTGCCGAAGATGAATTAAAATTACTTGAAAAAAATAGCGAGGAGTATGATACTAAGGAAATTGAATTAGAAAAACTAAGGACAGAACGAAGAAAGCGAGATGCTGATGCGGCATTAGAGGCAAAAATGAAACAGTGGAAAGAAGATTCTGATTTTTATACAGAACTGTCAGAACGGTTAAAAAGGGAAGAACAAGAAAAAATTGCAGCACGAGAACTTGAAGCAAGAAATAATAAAGAATTTGCAGACATGGCTAAGGCTATTGACGAAGATTCAGCAAAGTCTAAACGTGAATGGAGAAAGATTGATGCAGATGAAAAGAAAGCAATATTAGATACATCAATTAATTTACTAAATTCAGCATCAGATGCAGCAGGTAAAAGCACAGCTGAAGGTCAAGCGTTAGCAGCAGCAGGGACAGCTATCGCTACTTATGAGGCTGCGTTTGCAGCATATAAAGGGATGACTGTAACAGTTCCGGGGCCATTAGGAATTGGTTTAGGTATTGCAGCCGCAGCCGCAGCAACTTTATCTGGTTTAACAGCAATCAAAAATATTTATGCTGTAAAAGTTCCAAATAGTTCAGGCGGTGGCGGATCGGCTCCGAATATCTCAGCACCTTCAATGGCTAATGTATCAAACACAACACGTTTGACAAATGGTAACGAACCAATAGTAACAAGAACGCTTGATGTGAAAAATAATAAAATTTTCGTGGTTGAATCAGACATTACTTCTAAACAAAAGACCGTTCAAAACATTCAAAATAAAGCAACAATAAAATAATTTTATACTAATATTTAGATGGATAAGATTCCTATTTACAGATTTAAAGTTGATGCAAACGATGATTCGCAACTCGAAGCAGTAGCAATGGTTGATAGTCCTGCTATTGAAATGAATTGGCAGGCATTCTCAAATCAGATAAAATTTGCTGCCGATGCTGAAAAGAGAATTATATCCGGGCCATTAATGGTTGCAGAACTTCCAATTTACAGAAGAGATGCAGAACATGGCGAGTATTATGGAATATTTACAGCAGACGATATTTATAACCTTCGTAATAAATTCTTTAAAAACAATAAATCCAAAGAAGTCAACATGATGCACGATTCGACTATGATGGTTGAGGGTGTTTACATGGTTGAAAGTTTTCTAATTGATTCTAAACGTGGAATAAATTCTCCTGAAGGGTTTAATCTTTCTGATGGTTCATGGTTCGGTTCGTATAAAGTCGACAACGAACAAGTATGGAACGATTATATTAAGTCAGGGGAGTTTAAAGGTTTCTCAGTTGAAGGACTTTTTAACATCGTAAAAATTGATGCAAAACCACTTTCAGTAATTGAGCAAATTATCGAAGTAGTAAAACAAATTGAAAACTAAAAAAGCAACAACTAAAAAAATTTATACTAATTAATAATAAAATAAAATTATGAACGCAAAAGAAGGTTTATTAAAAATAGCAGAACTTTTAAAAATTAAGTTCACAGAAGATTTTACCAATGCAAAATGTACTGATGGAACAATCCTTCAGTGGACTGGTGATCTTGCAGAAGGTGTAGCAATAATGACTGTTGGTACTGATGGCAATCCAATGCCAGCAGCAGACATGACTTATGAAATCGAAGACGGTTCTAAGATTACTACTGTTGGCGGTTTGGTTACTAAAATTGAAGTTGCATCCGATCCTGCAGAAGGTGAAGGAGATTTAGCAGCCGTAAAAGAAGCATGTTCACAATTGTTTGAATTAGTAAAATCATTTGAAGTTAAGTTTTCAGAAATGGAAACAAAATTAACTTCTTACGATGAGAAGTTTACAGCAATCGAAAGTAATGTTTCAAACTCAACAAAAACAATTGATGAGAAGTTCACAGCGATTAAAGAAGTAGTTGAGGCTATTTCTTTAGAACCTGCAGCAAAACCAATTGAAACTGATACAAAAAAATTCAGTAAAGTAAAAGAAATTTCAGCGAGCGAAAGAATCGCAAACGCATTAAAAACAAAATAAATAAAAAGAAATTATGGCATCAAATTTTAACGTCACTGCGCTTTCAGCGTACACAAAAACAAACGAAGAAACTTTAATTATAAAGTCTTTCTTTGAACCTAAAACAGCATCTATGATGCAAGTTTTAACTGGTGTTAAATCAGTAATTCAAGTTCCTGCATTATCACAAAATGTAATTTTTCAAAGTGGTGCTTCTTGCGGATTCTCTGCATCAGGAAACACAACTCTTTCTGCTCGTGACTTGACCGTTGGACGCGTTAAAATCAACCATGAGTGGTGTATGGCTGACCTTGAAACAAAGTACACTCAATTGTTACTTTCTCCTGGTTCAAACTACACTGCCTTGCCGGGTAAATTAGATCAAGCGTTTGCAGAATTAATGGTTGGACAAATCGCACAAGATTTAGAAACAGCTATTTGGTCAGGTGATACTACTTCTTGGAACTCTCAACTTAATCCGTTCGATGGATTGATTAAAATCATTGGTGCAGCATCAGGAACAGTAGCAGCTAACGCAGCCGCATACATGACACCTGTAACTGCAGTAACAGCAGCAAATGTGATTGCAATTCTTGATGGTATCTATACCGCTATTCCTGCTGCTTTACTTGGTAAACCTGATTTAAAAGTGTTTATCGGAAACGATATGGCACGTATGTATCAGACTGCATTGAAAAACGCTAACTTATACAATTACCCAGTGTCAAACGAAAGTGCTAATGGTGAGTTTAAAATTGCCGGTACTGATGTAACTGTTGTTCCTGTGAACGGATTGACTGGTTCAAATAAAGCATACGCGTTGAGAACATCAAATATGTTCTTAGGTGTGGATTTGGAAAATGAAGAAGAAGAATTTAAATTCTGGTTCTCTTCAGATTTCGACATGGTAAGATTTTCGAGCAAATTTAAATATGGTGTTCAAATTTCTCAACCAACAGAAATCGTTAAATTCACTCTATAAAAAATTGGGGGACTACTAATCCCCCTCTTAAAATTGCGAGGTAGAGAAGCGGTAACTCGTATGGCTCATAACCATAAGACCATTGGTTCGAATCCAATCTTCGCAACAAACTTTAAATAAAAAAAATATGGCATGTGCAATAGTTAGTGGTTATGCGTTAGATTGTAAAGATACTGTTGGAGGTATCAAGAACATCTACATAACTGAATTGGCAAATATTACAACCGTAACGCAAAATGCAAGCGGTTATGTTACTGCAATCACCAAAGGGGCAGGAACAAAGTTTTTTAAGTATGCTTTACAGCCTCGTGGAAAAAACTCTTTAGAGCAAAACATAGATGCTAATCCTCAAAATGGGACTGTGGCATATACACAAACTGTTGCTGTTGATTTCGTAAAATTGCAGTATGCAACTCAGGTGAAATTAGGTTTAATTACTAAAAATAGAACTTCAGTAATTGTGGAAACAATGGATGGGTCATATTTCTTATGTGGCTTATCAAATGGAATGGAAGTTTCAGGAGGTAAAGCAGGAACAGGCGCAGCAATGAATGATTTTCAAGGGTACTCTTTAACCTTAACAGGAATGGAGAAAGAACTTGCAAATGAAATCGATCCATCAATAATCGCAGCACTACTTTAGTCTTTGGTTTTTCATATGTGGTTTTAAAAAAGACATCTTCTATTAGGTGTCTTTTTTTTATTATAGCAATAAAAGTATTTTTTTATACTAATTAATAGTGATAAAATTTGAAAAGTTAGCCATAAATGATATTGTCGTTACTTTAACTGAAAAAAGTACGTTGAGTAATCCTATTTATTTATGGGAGTTTAAGAATGACCAATCGAATGACCTTTATTATTTTGTCGGAACCGATACATCTCAATTTAAGCAGAGATATAATCAATTTCAAATAGAAGATAAGGCAACTAATCCGAATACATTAGCCGGACAAATATCATTAGGTAATGAGGGTTTTTATAACTATACTATATATGAAACTTCGCTAACTAATTTGAGTGGCAAAACAACAGCTTTGCAGTGTGTTCCTTTTATCATCGGAACAGTTGAGGTAGGTTTAGTTTGGGTGGTGCCCAATATTGCAACAGTCGATGCGTATGTGCCGGCAGTAGAACAAATAACAGTTTATCAACCTGAATAAAGATATGAATTTTGCAAGTAAATTAATAAGTATTGGATTTTCTAATGATAAGGTTCCTGCTTTTGTAGAGCAACGAGGTAAAGAGTGGATTAAATATGGCGAGGAAAATAACTATCCGGAGTTCTTATTAACTCTTTTTAACCGTTCGGCAATACATAATTCTATTTTAACTTCAAAGCAATTCTATATTGCTGGGAAAGGTTTTGATTTTGACCAAAAGGATATGCAAACTAAAGACATATCTAATCTTAAAGCGTTCATTGACAACCCAAATCCTGATGAAACATTAAATGACATATTAAATAAGACCGTACTTGATGAAGAGTTATTCGGTGGCTTTTATTTGCATGGAATAAACAATAAAAAAGGCGAGTTCAATTCAATCTACTTGCTTGATTATTGCACCGTAAGAAGTAACACAGATAATTCACTATTCTTTGTTGAAGAGTTGGACGAAGATGGTAAGGGTGGTTGGGTTTCTAACGATGGAACGGAGAATTATAAGCCAAAATATAAGACTATTGAGGCATACGATCCGAATAAAAAACAAAAGGAGTTCGTTTATTACTATAAATCTTACCGTCCGAATCTAAAATCTTACACTTTGCCTTCATATATTGGTGGTGTGGAAGCTATTATAACAGATTGCGAGATTGCAAATTTCCACAGAGCTGAAATTCAGAACTCTTTTAAGGGCTCAAAGATGATTGTTTTCAAAAATGGCGTGCCTTCTGATGACGAAATGAAGGCAACAGAACGCAAATTGAAGGCTAAATTCACTCCAACAGATAACGCAGGGGCGTTTGTAATTGATTTTGTTGATGACCCGGCACGTACTCCAGAGATAATGAATCTCGGTGATGACCAATTCGATAAGAAATATGATGCTTTAGATAAAACAATTGAGGGTAAAATCTTCAAATCGCATAAAATAACCAGCCCGATTCTATTTGGAGTGACAACTCCCGGAGCATTAGGGCAAAGAAACGAGTTAGTCGATGCATATAACATCTTTCAAAATACTTATATCAAACCAAAACAGGCTATTCAGCTTGCAGTTTTTGAAAAATTCGCACCTGTAAAAGGGAAGCTCAATATTATACCAACAGAACCCATACTTCCAACTTATGGTGATGCTGTTTTACAATCAATTATGACAGTTGATGAATTGAGAGGTAAGATAGGATTAAAACCAATAATGGGTGGGGATCAATTGCCATCAGGAGTACAACCGATTGCGCCTGCAGAACCTATTTTAGCACCGATAAAAGCCTATAAGTTCAGCAACGAACAAATAGATGAGTTGGATTTAGAGGTATTTATGAAGTATGGAGAACCTATTGAAATGTTTACTTCGATTAAAGCTAAAAGGCTAATATTCTCGGTTCAGGAATTTGGCAAGTTGAACGAAATGGAACAGGCTATTTTAGATTTGATTAAGAAGACACCAGACATCACAGAAGAAAGTTTAAGTAATATTCTTAAGGTTGATAAAACAATCGTAACAGATGCGTTAGAAACACTATCAGGCGAGGGATTAATAAACGTAACCGATAAAGGAATAAACACTACAAGTGAAGGTGATTCAAAAAAGGTTCCTTCATTTCAAGACTTGATGATTCGCTATAAATATGTTGAACGTCCTGATGCACCGGCATTGGTTAAAGGTGGCGAAAGTCGTGAGTTCTGCAAGGCTATGATTGCTAATCCTCGATACTTTTCAAAGCAAGATATTGACATGATAGGTGAAGAGTTAGGGCAATTGTATGGTATAGCAAATTATGATGCGTTCAGAAGACGTGGAGGTTGGTATCATGACCCAAAAAGTAATGTTAATGTACCGTTTTGCCGTCACGCATGGCAGCAAGAACTTGTTAAAAAAATTAAATAATGGCAAACGCAATATTTTTAAGTGAAGCAACATTAAAAGACCAAACGGCCATTCAAGATAATGTTGATACGAAGGTTTTGAAACCAACTATTTTGCACGTTGAGAACTTTTATCTATTGCCAATTTTGGGAACATCTCTTTTCAATGATTTGAAAACTAAAATTATTGCAAAAAGTTTGTCTACTGTTGAGAAGTCTTTGATGGATTTATATATTACTCCTGTTATGGTTTGGTGGACACTATTTGAAAGCCCAATCGTAATGAATTACAAGTATTTTAATAAAGCTGTTGGCACTCAGAACGCTGATAACATGACACCGATAACAGAATCGGAAATGTTTCGGCTAATGGATCACACAAGAAATGCTGCTGAGGTATATTCTGAACGATTAACAAAATATTTGCTTCAAAATAATACCACTTTCCCGTTATATCTAAATCAACCTAATGTTGGAATAGATACAATTTTTGCGAAGAGAAATAATTTTAATTCCGGGATGGTTTTAGATGACGAATTTGGTTGTATGGGTAAGAATAATTTTAGGAATATACCTGTTACCCCACCTGAGTTAAGGAAACCATGTACATTTTGTTAGTTATGGGAGTTTCAAAAAAAAATATTAAAAAGTTACAAGAGTTTTTAAAAAAAAACAATGAACAATTATTCGTTAAATCAAATCCTAAACCTAATAAGAACGGTGGCGTTAAACCACCCTCAAATTAATTATTGTTTTTGGGGTGAACTTTCAGAAATTTCAGCAAGCGATCAGATAGTTTATCCGATGGCATGGTTGAACTTTACTGACACTTCGATTAGCGAAAAAACTTTAAATATTCCTATTGAAATAATTGTCGCAGACTTAGCAACTGCCGATAATAGGAATGAAATAGATATAAGCAGCGATACTTTACAAATCGCAACTGATTTAATCTCAGCTTTACAAAATCCAATTTATCAAGACAATTTTTATATTAAATCAAATATTACACTTTCTCAAATAAGAGAAGGTTTGCCCGACCTTGTGAATGGTTGGAGGTTTACAATTAATTTTGAGGTTAGATATATTTCTGACCGTTGTTCAATACCAAATAAAATTTAAAATTATGACAGCAATAGAAAAAATGGCCGGTAATTCAGGCTTTAAAGTTATCACAGGAGCAGTTACTGGAGTATCTTACGAAGCATTAGTAGTTAATTCTGATGCAGTATTTACTGTATTGGAAATTGACAGCATTGATGTTTTGACATCATCAGGAATCGGATCCAATACAATCAAAGCAGGTGCATATTTACCCGCAACTGCAGGAAGTAGAATTACTAAGGTAACAATTACATCAGGAATAGTAATCGGTTACTAATATGCCAAGTATTAGAAATGGAATCGGCATAGACCGAACACAATTAAGTGGGGGGTACAATCCTATTACAGTTGCTCATATAACAAGAGTAGCACAACAAGGGGGAACAATAGATTCTCCTGCGTTATTAAATCTTTATGTGCAATACTTAGTTACTAATGGATTGATGTCATCTCAATACATCGGAGCAATACCAAGTGTTACAGGATATAAAGAAGGTAGTGTAGCAGGAAATTGTCAGATAGTATTTTCGGTTGACCCAGCAAGAAGTACAACGGGAAGTTACATAGGAGATATGGTACAGAATACAGTTGTAAATCAACCTAAATTATTAAAGTATAGTGGAGAAAGATATGCTAAAGGATATTTTGGTGGTTATATAACTACATCCTCTTATACAAGTATAAACAATAGAGATTTTGATTGGGTAATTACTGTTAAGGCTGACAATGATTCAGTAGGAGCTTTGTTCTCTTTGGAGTGGACTGCATTAAATGGAGTAGGAACAACTCTTATAAGAGAGTCTGATGGTAGTTATACGATTAATCATTCAGGTGTTACTCATACAGGATTTTTAGCTAACATTACTTTAAGTAGTAAATTTTGGGTAAAACTTGAATGTATAGCTATGCACCAATATAATTTGTATTTTTCAAATGATGGTATAGTTTACGGAGCTGCTATTTTAGCTAATTTTTCTTCAAGTGGTGGAGCAGGGTATGATTTAGATATTTTATATGTAAGTACCGATAAAATTACTAATGGAACAGATTGTAATATTTATGATTTTACATATAATAATGCTACTAACGGAAACAATTTTAAGTTAGATTTAGCTGCTTACAATCACAAAGTATCAGAAACAACGTGGACTGCTACAACAGGAGAAACTTGGACTTTGAACAGACCTGTGACAAATGCAACAGCCTATCAATCTACAATAGTAACAAGAACAAAATATCAAGTTAAAAACAGTATATATTTAACATCAGGAACAATTCCTTTTGGTACAGATATTACTTTCTTAGATATTAGAACATTATTAATGCCATTTTTAGCTAATGATGCTGCATTGTTTCAGGGACAGGAATACCTAAAATCAACAATTTTTTATTCTACTAATTCTGGTATCCATTTAGGTTATTTAAGTGGCGCAACTTTAACTCAACCATCTTTAAATAAAAATACAATATTTACATTTTTTAGAAAAGATGCAGGAGGTACAAAAGCGCAAGAAAATAAAGGAACTATTGTAACAGCAGCTGGACAATATGATTCAGGAGCGCTAACTCAAATAAGACAGATAGGTTATGTAGATATATATCAAACAGCATCAGATATTAATGGCTTTATATCTTTATCAGGGGATTCAGTTTCTGATAATAACTTAAAAGATTTCTTAAATACAACAATATTTAACGGAGAGATATACTAATGGAACTACCAATAGATAATACACCTAAACCAAAGTTTCTGATAGTAAATGAAACTAACATTGATAAGATAAATGCTTTAGTAAAAGAGCAGTTAAATCTTACCGATGAAACCTACGTGCAAAAGGTGCAACAGAAACACCCTACAAAGGAACTGTACAATGTACCTATGTTAGACTTTGTAGAATGGGAAATTATTATAAGTGAGATTACTTGTGAACAGGTAGTTGAATTAGGTAGTGATTGGATTAAAGTTCAAGAAAAAATAATTTAAAATGGAAACATCTAAACAATTAAACCTCCCGAAATAATGGACACCACACAAATCATCGTAGCTTGTTTAAGCGCAATCGTAACCATTGCAGGGGTTTTAATTACCGTTATTTGGCAAATGATGTTAGCGAGGGTTAAGGTATCTGAACAGTCGCTAATCAACCACGACAGGCGTATACAGAAAGTTGAGGATGTATTTACAATTACGATTGAAAACCTGACGAAAAAGGTTGAGGAGTTATCTTTAAAGGTTGACAACTTAGCCACACAAGTTCATAAAGAAAAGAACGAAGAAAATAAAATAAGCTCGACAATGGTGGGGCTTTTAAAATTCGTTGAAAAGGGCTACGAGCAACATGAAAAAATAATCGTTGCAATCAATAATCTAAATAAGCACTATGAAAAAACTATTTAATAATTTTCTCTCACCAACACCCGAACATATTAAGAAATGGCAAAAACTTTTATTTGCATTTGGAGGGTTAGGAACAGCTATTGCAGTTGGTGGCGCAATGTTTGATTGGATTCCTTTGGTAGTCGTTCAGTCAATGGGTGGAGCAACACTAATAGGAACGTTTTTAATGCAGTTTAGCAGCGACAAATGATGTTAGAGGTAGTATGCTTAGTCATCATACTGCTGTTTCCAATAATTTTAGTCTATATAATTGATAAAATAGGTACTAAAAAATAAATTATGCCATCAATAACTTTAGTGGGTAAGATAACACAAGACTATTTAAGGAAATTTCCAAATACCTCAAAGCGAGAATTAGCAAAACTACTTTTTCAAAGCGAACCTAAGGTTTTTAGCTCTTGTGAAAGCGCAAGAAATTCTATAAATAGACACACAGGAGTTTCAGGACTAAAAAACACATCAACTAACGTGATAAATTTTATTAACGAACTGAAAAAACTTAAAAAAGAACTCCCAAAAGGCGAAACTGATAGAATCGAAACTTATCATTTACCAAAAGATAAGCGAAAAGTTTTAATGTTATCAGATATTCATTTTCCTTACCAGGATGATGCAGCGTTATTCGCTTCGTTAGAGTTTGGAGAAAAGAATGGAGTTGATACAATTTGGCTAAATGGCGATATAATGGACATGTACCAATTAAGTCGTTTTGAAAAAGACCCACGCAAACGAAATTTCATTTATGAGTTAGATTGTGTTCGAGTATTTTTAAAAGGAATCAGGGCCATGTTTCCAAAAGCGTTAATAATTTATAAAATGGGCAACCATGAGAATCGTTGGGAAGCGTTCTTGAAACAAAAAGCACCTGAATTATTAGGCATGGAGGAATTTGAACTTTCAACTTTACTTCATTTTAACGAACATAAAATCATTTTATTAAAAGACAAGCAGCTTGCTTATTGTGGCGAATTGCCGGTACTGCACTTTCACGAACTTCCATTGAAATCAGGAGGCGTTAATCCTGCTCGTACAGTATTTTTAAAAACTGGGCATTCGGTTATTGGTGGCCATTATCATCGTAAATCCGAACACGTTGAGCGTACACTTGAAAATAAACTAATCAAGGTGTATTCAACAGGATGCCTTTGTGATTTATATGCTGCTTATATGCCTTTTAACAATTGGTCGCACGGTGCAGCGTTAATTGAGGTTGATAAGTTAGGAAAATATAAGGTTAACAATTTCACAATTATTGATGGCAAAATCTACTAATGAAAGTCGATGAATATTTACACCATAAAAACCATAATATTAAGCCTGATGCTGAAAGTTTTGGGAGCAAAATTTATATTAAAAAGGCTGGCCGGTATAGGATTAATGGACAACAATTTATTGGCAGTAGTGATAGCAATACTAACGAAATCATAATTGACCCACGACAAAATGGTAAAGAGTTTTTGCAAACAGCAATACACGAGAAGTTGCACTTAATACACCCCGAATATTCGGAAACAAAAATAAGAATTGAGGCAAGAAAGTTGGGACACTTAATTTGGAGCTTAGGATATAGAAAAGTTAATTTAAAATGATATATAGAAAAATAAACGATTAAAAAAACTTTACAAAAAATTAAATCTAAAAGAAGAAATGATTATCACAATTAAAAGAACATATTTAAACGGTGGCACAAATGGCGACATAAGCGTTGATGGTAAATTTCACAGTCATTGCATTGAATTGCCAAACTTAAATAACCAACATGGAATCAGTTGTATTCCTGAAGGAAGTTATGAAGCTATTAAACACCACTCAGAACATTTAGGCGATGTCCTTTGGTTGCAAAATGTACCTGATAGGGACATGATTTATATTCATTCGGCTAACGATGCAAAAAAAGAATTGAAAGGTTGTATTGCGCCTGTGACAACTTTAACAGGGGAGGGAAAGGGAAGCGCAAGTAAGGCTGTGTTTATTCCTTTGCGTGACTTGGCTTATGCAGAAATAGCAAAAGGTAAGAATGTAACTGTATTTATTGGGTCGGATAAACCTGTTGTATGAGAGATTTAATTTACATAATTATTTTATCCGGCTTAATCTTATTGCTTTTCATGCGACCTATAAAAGAGAATGAAATATTCGACAAAGGTTTTAACGAGGGGATTACTTCAATCGGGCAAACTGTGGCAAGGTTACAAGATGATTATGATTCGATAAAAAAATATTCTGAAAATAATGTTGAAATTCAGATTCAAAAACAATGGCTTATAAAACACAAGTACGATACTATCTATATTAAATTAGATTCGTTAAGCGAAGATTCTGTACACAAATTATTCTTGAAACTATATGAATAAATTATTTTTAGTTATCGTTTTGTTGACATCAACGAAATGTTATTCTCAACAAACACAAGCGGAACATAAAGCCGTAGTAACTTATTTTAAGAACGCTGAGTGTATCGAAACTTCATTAACTAAAGATAGTATCATTTTATTTCAATCAATTCATATAAACGCCTGTGATAAGTTTGCCGATAGTTTGAAGTTTGAACTTAATACCGCAATTGTTTTAGGACAAAATTTGTCCAAAAATTGCAAATCGGAAATCGCAAAAATAAAAAAAGGACAAGCGATAAAATCGGCTGCACTTTATGTTTTAATTCCAATATTTATTTGTGAAATCGCTATTATTTTAATTCGTTAATTTTTACCTATTTTATTGGTGTTCGCAAAAATCATGGCACATGTCCGCAAGTTAGGTGCAAGTTTTATTTAAAATTTCTACCACCCGCTCTGCACACTTGCGAGTAAGTCCGTAACCAATATCTATGCAATCGGGATGGTCTTGATTATTTGCAGTCCTAACAAAATTATTTGTTTGAGTTGGCAGCATATCGTTATAATCGTCAATTATACAGTAGCATTTTACATTGTTATCATCAATCCATTGCTGAATTTCAAACCCTCTATCAACTTGGTCGTAAAATTCACAAGTTCCACGTTCTACTACATCAACTTCTGTCGGAGTAATATCAATTACATCACCTGCCAAGTTTCGATGCTTCCACATTCTTTGCATTTCAGATAATCCACTCATTCGCCAAGTGCTACTAATCACAATCTTTGCACCTGTCTGTTCAATAATCCATCTTAGATTATCTTCAAAATGTTTATGGAAGCATTGCCCGAACTCGTCTCTACCTTGTCCTATAACATTTAGCACTCCGTCTATGTCTAAGAATATAATTTTGTCCATCGATCAAATTTTAAATAAAACCAGACACCTAACAGCACATACACGCTATTTTGCCACCCTCAGTCCAACGCTCACAGCGTGTATCTGCAAAACGTTAGTGGCAAGTGCTACGACTTCGGTAATATCAACCATGCAACTACATCGGAATTGTGGTCTATTTGTATGTATTCAACTTCAAAATGTTCATTATCGCAACTGAATTTTATCCATTCATCCGTTTCTTCTTTTTCATATTGCAAATTTCCTTTGTTGTCTAATAGTTCATTATGAATTTGGTCGCCTTGATTTAAGCGAAACGGAAGTTGCATTGTCCATGTGTAGAAAAATCCGTTTCCGTAATAATGTAAAATATGGT
>Ga0194047_10000303_pt1 | contig 33131 bp, 21 predicted proteins | sample JunL225m_MetaG_2_FD_160070 | JGI IMG/M metagenome (GOLD analysis project Ga0194047, IMG submission 160070) | Anoxic zone freshwater microbial communities from boreal shield lake in IISD Experimental Lakes Area, Ontario, Canada - Jun2016-L221-5m | ecosystem: Environmental > Aquatic > Freshwater... | reverse complement strand
AAGGGCTTTACTTTATTTTGTTTATGGTGTATACTAACTGTGTTAGGTTTGGTGTGAGGTCTTATTAGAAAGCTTTAGTTACCTGCTAAGAACTTCTTATGATCTAATATAGTTTTTAATTGCCAGTCCCTTGCTTTAACCTGTGTAAGAATAGATTCAAGTAAATAAATCATAGAATTTAAATACTCTATCTTTACCTTGATATTATTTAAATCGGTATCTCCCTCAAGGAATTGGTCAGATTCATTCTTCAAAGGTTTAGTACCTTGCCACTGTTCCCATTGTAAATCAGTTAATTCCTCTCTTGAAAGTTCACCCCGATAATAACGAAATTTAGTCTTTTTTAGGACATTAAAATCATTTTGATATTTAGTGACTTTAAGTTTTGATTGCATCAAGTATCTAATATACTTAGCATGCAATTTTGGGACTCTAATAGATTCATCCGAGATGTGATTGTCATCCATTTCAGAGTCTAAATCCCATTCATTCAAAAGTTCATCAATTGTTGCCATAATATTCCTCTATTATATAAAATTATATCTACTTATTTTAAAAGTAGCAGATCCCACCAAGTAATTAACATCGGTATTTGTAGATTGAAAAGTCAATGTACTTAAATTAATAGGCAATATATCAATAAAATGTATTGATTTGACAGGTTGATTATTACTCCCTAATATTTGTAAAGTAGCATCGGAGAATTCTCTATCTGTTCTACTATAACCACCTATAGCATTATTAGTAAAATCGGAGAATTGCTTATTGTCTTCAGGAAACCCTAATCCTATTAACCAATTGTATATAGCAGTATAATTGAGCATATTTTCATCTACTAGAAACTGAACTTGTAAATCCTCATATGTGATTATATCCCCTGCAAAAGGCAACAAAGAAAATGGAGTATTCATTTCAGCAGTCTGAGTACTGATCCCAGGAAGATTGACTTCTTGACAAAAGAATGATACTTCTGGTAATTTTGATATTGAGAAATTGAACCCATTTGGGGATAATGGATTAATATTTGCTGGAAGTGGACATGTAAGATTTGGCATAGTAACCCTCAGTTGTTTTACTATTTATTACCGATTTGAAACAGTAATAAATCTTTTTATATAAAAAAAGGGGACTTTCGTCCCCTTCTAATTAGATTACTATAACCTATTGATATCGTTACATTAAGTTTTTAACGGTGACGAATCTATAGTAGTAATTTTTGTTAGCAGTTAGGTCATTTAATGAACCAGAACTGTCATCTAAGTCAACCATTGGGTTAGCAACTAAACCGTAACGAGTTTTGAAACCAATTTTTGGTTGGAAAGTAGCAGGATCAACTGCACGAACCAATTGTAATGGTACATATGGGCAGTAGAATAAACCAGCATCAAATGCAGAAGAACCTTTATAACCAACAGTGAAGAACTGACCAGTTGCACCAGTAGTTACTGAGTTAGGGTTATTACCACCTGAATATGGGTCAACATAAACTTTATATTTACCGTTTAAGATACCAGCAAAAGTAGTAGATGCTTCGTCAACATTTAAACCAGTTGATAATGCAGGAGCATAATCTAATACACCAGCCATTGCTAACGCAGATGCTACGTCAGAAGAACAGATGATGAAGTTACCACGACCACGACGAGTTAACTGTGCGATAGCGTTTGCTTCTCTTTCGATTTGGAATAATAAACCTTTGAATTTCTCAACAGACCAACGACCATTTGAGTCAACGTCAAGATCAAAGATACCAGCACTAGCAGTACCAACTTGAGCACCACGGTAAGCAGTTGTGTAGATTGTACGAACAACTTCACGGTTGATTTCAGCAAGAATTTCAGTTGATAAGATTTTGCTTAATTCTGCTTCAGCGTCTAAACCATGAACTGATTTTAAGTCTTGTGCTAACTCGATTGAGTACTCAGCTTTCAACGCACGAGTTTTAGCAACAACTGAAGTTTTCTCGATAGAGAAACCCATTTCAGCAGGAGTTACACTCTCAGCAGTTGATGTAGCCATACCTGAACCAGTAGTATAACCAGTAGTAGCAGTAGGATCATTACCAGCTTGTGTACCAGCACCTGATTTTCCAGAATCTGCTTCGTTATATAATGCTTCAGCACCAACTGGGTTACCAGAAGTAGCATAACGAGATTTCATTGCGAAGATCAAACCAGTTGGTTGAGTCATTGGTTGAACGCCAGCAACATCATATGCAATCAACTGAGGCATAGCACGACGTACTAAGTTAATCAATACAGGATCGAAACCAGCAACAGCAGAAGTACTGTTAGAAGCAGCAAAAGTACCACCACCAGAAAGACCACTTAAACCACCAGAGTTACCGCCAGAGTTTGTTGGTGTGATTGTTTCGTTAATCATACCATAAGCATCGTATGATTTAGCTTGTTCACGTTGTTGGTTTTCTAAAATTACTGCTAAGTCACCACGTCTTTGTGAGTCTTTTACAGTAACACCGTCCATGTCGATGACAGGCGCCCATTTTTCTAATAAATCTTTACGATTATAATCCATTTTTTTATTCCTTTAGTTTTAGTTGTTTAAGTTTTTAATAGCATTCACATATGCAGCAACTGTAGGATCAATGTTTTGATACTGAGTATCTTCATTCAATTCATCCACAGGTGAATCAGTAACAACTGATTGCACTAAACTGCGAGTTGTTTTAGTACCATTGAAATAGTTTTCACGAATTGTTTGAACTTTAGTTTGGAAAGAATCTTCACTGTCATAAGTCAATTCTTCGGCAAGTGCCAAGAATTTTTCTGTTTCAGTATCAGTTAATCCTTCACTAATAGTTTTAACAATTTCTTTACGAGTTGCTTCAGAAAGCGATTTTTTAAGATCAATATTTCTTTCAACTTGCTCGTCTAATTTTTCTTCAAGAGCATCAATTTTTGCTTCCATTTCACCTAGTACGTCATATTTCTCTTCTGGAACATCAATATAATGTTCTTCGAAAAGACCTTTCATACCAGTAATAAAAGATTCCATGATGTCTGTTTTAATACCACTTTCAAGGGCGATTTCATTCTGTTCAATCCACTGCTCGACAATATAGTCAAGGTAACCATCAATTTTATCAACTAAACCCTCAGTAATTGAATCAACTTGCTCTGCAAGTTTTTCTTCAAATTCTTCTTCTAAACGTGCAACTTCTTCTTTAACACGTACAACAACAGCAGACTCAAAAATAGTCGCCGCTTTTTCTCTAAATTCTTCAGATAAAGATTCACCAAACATTAAAGCATCAACATCAGCAGAAACATCGATTGATTCTTTAGTTATTTTGTCAACTGCTTTATTAATACCAACCTTACGTTTTTTATTCATACTAGCTGCGTGTTCATATTCTTTACTTCTTGTGGGATCAGTAACAGTTACACCCTTAACAAAACCCGCAAGACCAACATCAGATGTTGCTTTCTTAACATAAGAACCTAAAGTCTTTTTAGATAACTCATCTAACTGCTCAAAATCTTCAGACATCATAAAATCTTCTAGATCTTCGATTGAGTAATCGCTTAATCCTAATTCTTCAATAATAGCATCTTCGTCTAATTCTTCTTGTTCAATTACTTCTTCTTCAATTACTTCTTCACCTAAACCTAACAGTTTAGACTCTTCCATAATTTCTGCAATCTTTGCATCAATTGACATTTAATATCTCCTAATTTGTATATCTTTTATTATTTATAAAAATTTAATTTTTACTTAATACTGCGTAAAAAGTGTTGGAAGGCAAGTATTTTTTGCTCTTCTAAATTCATTGATGTTGCTTTTGTTATGGTTCTTTTAGCAGCATTAGCAATCATTTCAAATTTTCCATCTTGATATATCCATTCAGCATTTTCCATAAGACCAGACACCCAACAGTCTGGACCTGATGGATCTCCAACAATATCAACTGCTGATATTATAAAATCGGGTTGGACTACATTAACACCATTTTTTTCAATTAAAGAGCCAAGTCCTCGTGTAGATACACCAAATTGAACTCCCTCATCAATTAATCCCTTAGCAATTATTCCCATCGGCAAATTTGTTAATATTCTTGCTTTACCTATCACATCATTGCCTTCCCATGTTAATGATTCTATAATATGAGAAGCTCTCTCCAAATCAACTTGGGGGCTTGCAGGATGTTTCATTTCTCCTAAAGACCTTTTGGAATCGATTATCTTTTGATAATCTGAAATAGCCTTTTCCATAACTGGTTTTGGGTAGTTTCTACCATTACGGTTTTGCTTTTCAGATTGAGCAAATATACCTTGGATATAGTATTTTTTACCTTTACCCAAGCTTTCTGATATTATATTTTTTACAGGTGTTTGTTCCTTGTAATTAAAATCAGATGAGTCTATTAATAACTTCATATTAACTTCCTTGTACTAATGTATTATCATAAGTACCAAATTGAGCAGTTTCTATTTTGCTTACATAACCATCAATCTTTCTCAATCTTATCCATACTTCACCTTGTACTGCAGCAGCTGCTGCTGTTAAGATGTTTACCGAAATATCGGAAGTATTTTGTGTTGGTTCTGGTGGAAATAATTCAACGAAATCCATAAAGTTTCCGTTATCTGCAAGTAAAGATGCAACACGGACACTATTTCTATTGATTTTATATATTGCTCCAGGTTCTCCTGCCCACTGGAATCCAATGATATTCACTGTTGGAGTACCATTTACAACTTGAGTAGCATATGATATATTATATGTTGTACCTGCAATAGCAACTGCACCATTTGCAGAAAGTGTAGCATGTGTCGTATCAGTTACAGAAGTGATAGTACCAACATAAGTACCTGACGAGTTATATATCTTTGCGTTAACATGAGAAGCAGTAGCAAATGAAGTTCCAACCCCAACTATAGAAGTTGCACCTGTACCAATAGTAACAGTACCTGCACCTGCTACACTAGGTGAATATGGTAATAAGTCAGTTGCCAATGAAATAACGGCAGCACCTGTATCACTACCTGAAATTTTTACAATTGCCTCACTCTCTGTGACCTTTTGTACTGTTTTTGTTAATAGTGCCATGTTTTAATCCTTTATGAGTACAGCTAGAATGTTTAAAAAGTTTTCAGAACCTTTATTCATAAACTCTATAACATCAGTTTTATTTTCTAATAAGTTATTTATAACTTTTTGAGTTTGATTATTTATAGCAACACAAGATCCATCTTCCAAGATATAATGAGTCTTATTTTCTATGATAGAATCATATTGATTCATTTCTCTTAATCGGAAGACTACAGGATCAGTGGTAAAGGATTTACTGGTAGCAAGGTCAATATATTGATCAATAATGTTATTAGTTACTTTAATACCATGTTCTTCTTTTATGATATTAGCTATCCTAGGTTTATTATTATATACTTCATTAATAATTTCTTGTTTTATTGTATCAGCATTTAATTGCTGAATAATATATCTTTTAGCTTCTGATATATCTTTACAATAAGTATCTTTATTATCAATTAAAATAGTGTTATCAAAAGTTTCCTGAATAGTATGACCAAAGATGTAGATACTCTTTCGAATATCTACACCTGTCAAGGTTTTGTTTATATTAGAAGAAAACTTTGAATAGTTCATTATAGTTCTGCGATTCTTGCTCTAGTGCTGTATTCAGGAATACCATGTTTCTTTCTAACTGCTGTTAATCTTTTTTCAGCACCTGCTTTTGTAGTATGATATGTATCAATACCACCCTTTGTACCAGAATGCATAACAGCATGTGTATACCCAGATTGTTTAGCAATATCCATAGAATGCATACTACTACCTCGGCAACTACCACTTGGTGAACGATCTACGCCCATGTCACCACGTTCTTCACGTGCTTCGTCTAGGTCAAATTCTTCTTTATTCAAACCGCGTTTTTTAATTTCATGAGAGATGATTCTATCTTGGACTTTTTTAGTTTTAGTATCAAAAATACTTTTTTTATTTTTTGACCAATCTTTTAAATGTTCATCACCTAAACCTCTAACTTGTTTTTTCAATTCTGTAGTATTTCTACCATCAGCATCCCAAACTTTTTCATCAATTTGTTGCTCTAACTCTTCATTTGTACTGGGAACTTTAACTTTCTTTCCTTTAAATGTAACATTAGGATATTTTTTTTGTAAAGCCAACAGAACTCCTTTATGGCGTTTATTCGGCAAAGAATCTAATGCTGTTCCTTCTGGAGCTGCTTTATGGATATATGTTGTTAATGTTTTTTGTGATACCTCATCCAATTGTTCAAATTCTTCAGACATCATGAAATCTTCTAGTTCTTCAACTGAATAATCTTCAAGATAGAATTCTTCTTTAGTTAATTTGTCAACTGCTTTATCGATATTTTTAGATCTTTTAACCATTTTATCTAAAGATTTATGATTGCCGCTTGAATTATATCCATAATTAATGCCACGGTCAGCATTGTCCAAACTTGCTTTCTTAACATAAGAACCTAAAGTTTTCTTACTTAATTCATCTAGTTGTTCAAAGTCTTCTGACATCATAAAATCTTGTAGTTCTTCGATTGAATAATCTTCAAGATAAAATTCTTCAGGTAAACGACGGTTACTTACTACACCATTACGATGTTTCCAGTTCAAATGAGAAGCATCAACTCCACGAGCATCAGCATTTTTCTTGGCTTTCTCGATATCTACCATATGCTTGCCATAACCTGCTGCCGCCAACTTTGGATCTTGTCCTTTGTGTTCAGCAGATTTTTTAGCAGATTGCTTAGCTCTCCATGCATTAAACTTATCACCAGTTAATTCAAGAGCCTTGTCAGTTGATTTATACTTACCACCCATTATACCAGTTTTACCAGCATACTTAGCTGCAGTACCAACTGCTTCATCTATATCTTCGCTACGTAATGCACGACCGATTGCTTTGTTTTGCGCTTGAGTGGTTTTATGTTTACCATCCCAATTTCGAACATCGTCGCTAGTCATATTATTTTGTAATTTCCATTTAGCACCGCGAGAAGTATCCATTAAGTTTTTTTGGATTTTATTTCTTTTCGCTTGTTCTGACTTCTCATCCAGTTGTTCTTCGTCTAATTCATCAACTGAACCAAACACATTTTGAGCAACAGATACTCGCATATCATCTAATCGCTCTGAAATTTTGCTTGCCATAACAGCATTGAAACTATCGTCGATTGCCAGCGTATTACCTTCTGCGATGGCGTCAATTAAATCTCTAATCATTGTTTTTTCCTTTTAGTTTTGACCTTGACCATCGTCTGGTTCAGGAGGTGGATTCTCAGCATTTTGCTTCGATATTTCTTTAATGTCATCGTCCGATTGCATCAATACATTTTTAGCAACCCATTCTATAGAATAGTATTTACCTACATATAAATCTATTTGCTGCAGTGCAGCAAGTCGAGTCATTAATATTTCATTATCTTTTAATTCCGCGAAATAATTGTCTCTTTGAAAATCAAACTGGATTTTATTTTTTATCTCTAACCAGTCATCTTCGTTTAAAATACCTTTTGCAATAAGTTGAATTCTTAAGGAATCCATTAGTAAGTTTGAGAACTTCTTACGCAATCTAACTACGAACTTATTAAACTTTACTTCTTCACGAGTTATTTCATTGGATCGACCTAAACTAAATCCCTGTGTAGGTTGCAATCTTCCTAGTGGTACATTTAATGATTGGAACAATTTATTCTGAAAATATTGGATATCTTCAATATTACTTAAATTCTGTCCACCTTGTAATGTAGTAATCTCTGTACCTTTACCACCTTCTCTACGTGGCATCCAGAAATCTTCCATCATTGATAGGTGTTTTCTGTCATTCCTTACTTCACCAGTTGTAGCATCATAAACAACTTTATTACGAAACTTGTTCATAATGTCATTTACATATTGCTCTGCTTTTAACTTTGGTAAGTTACCTACGTCAATATAGAATATTCTTCTTTCAGGTGCTCTCGATATACGATAAATTACAATAGCATCCTCAATCATTTTTAATTGATTGGTAGGTTTAACTGCTTTATGCAAATGACCTAGAGTCATACCCGAATTTGGATCAATTAATCCAGATGGACAATATACAATAGAATCAACAGAAAGTTTTACACCTTGAGAAGTTTGTTCACTAATACCTTTATCATTATAGATATAGTATTCTTCAATATTAGTTACAACATCAATGCCTTTATCATTCCGTTCTTTCTTAACATTCTTAATTCTACGGATTTTTCTTGGGTCAATTTTACGTAACTCAGTAATACCCTTCTTGATATTGGCAGGATCAATAAGTACTTGATAATAAACTCTTCCATCGATATACCACTGGCGGAAGATGTCAGGACCGAATTCCTCAAAATCCAAAAGATTTAAAACTTCTTGGAATTCGTCTTTAATTTTCTTTTTTATACCATCAGATATCTTTACATCGTCAAGTTTAATTTCAATTGATTTTTCATCATCTGAAACAATTGCCTCATTGACAATATCGGTGATAGCGGCATCACAATCTGAATATTGAGCAATTTCTCGGTATCTACGAATTAAGTCATTTTCATTCTTGACAATAGAATCCATATCAAGTACAAGACCATAATGGTTTGCCGCACCCGATGATGTGGTAATGACTGTACTACCATCATCAGTACTAGGAGGCACCACACTAAGTGGATTCTCCTTGACTTTTTTCTTCTTACTCGAGAAATCTAACCCAAACAAATTCAATGCCATAATATTTTCTCAGTTAATTCTTAAAGACTGAATGGGATAGTCCCAATTGGAGTGTCAATAGATAAGTTAACACCAAATGAAGAACCATCTGTATCTGTACCTTTGTTTGATGTAAAGTAGTTATAAGTAAATTCAACATCAAATGTTTCGATTTGATTTGCTGCATCATAATCTAATGCAATTTGACTAATAGAAGTTGGGAAAGCATCAGTAAATCTATAAACTTTCAGTGGTGCACCATTTCTATCTAATTGATGAATTTCTAACTCAACTTGATAATCAGCAGGATTTGTTTTACCTTCTGTTGCAGCATATCTTTGAATACCTGCTTGCCATGTTTCAAAAGCATTTCTTAACCCAAATGTTACATCATTATAGATTGTAACAGTCCAAGGTTGGAAAGTTCTTTCACCTGCAACATTTATCTCTCTGCCTCTGTATTGAATGGGCACAGGTGTAATAGTTGATGCGGGTAATGATGCTGATTTACATAAGAACTGTGCCCTAGCACCTTCCAATGCTCCAAATGTTACATAAGTTGGAAAGTGAAGATATGCTCTGAACTGATTTGCTCTTGCACCTCCACCAATTAATTGTGATTTGAAATCTGATATATTAGCCATGTGCGATAATCCTTTTTAATATTTTATTTATTTATATGAATAAAGGGAGTATGTTTCAACTCCCTAATATTAGTTAAGCACCAACTACACTAAAATCAACACCGGCTTTTGTTGCGATGAAATTTAGAGTGATAAAATTGATCGAGTGATTTGGTTTGATATAGATATCACCAACAAATTCTTGACGATTTTGAACATCTGCAGAATTGTTAGTATCATCACAAACTACTTTAAAATCAGTAACACCACGTCTACCTTTTACATCTCTTAAGAAAGGTTCAACTAAATTTTTAAATTGTGCTCTTGTGAAAGAATCATTAAACTCGAATAATTGGTATTCAGATGCTTTACCGATTGATTTTTCAAGAAGAATAAACAATCTACGGATACCCACTTCTCTAAATGCAGAAGGTTTAGTTGTACCAGTTCTATCACCAAATAATATCACACCTTGATTAGGAAATGATACAACAGAATTGATACTTGATTGATATAGAGTATTGCGATCTGTTTTAGTTGGGTTAACTGCTAATTTAACAACATTTTTGATTTGACCACGATTCAAACCAGCAAATGACCACCAAGCATCATTAGTGTAATCTGTTCTTGCAGCAAGACCTGCGATATCTCCATTTAATGGAACCCATCGATAAACATCATTGTATCGGTCATATTGATATTTGTAACCAGAATCAAAGAATGAATATGAAGAAACAGGAGTTACTGCAGATTTGTATGCAAACAATGCATCAGTAGCAGCACTACCATTACCAGTAATAACATTACCAGTAGATATATTTTGTGGTGAAATAAATGCAATACAATCTAGTCTATTTTCAGCAAGACTAACCACTGAAGATGCAACTGCCGCAGTTGCTTTACCCAATGGTAATAATCTTACATCATATCTTTCGTCAGAATATAATGCCCACGCAGCGGTTGCATAAGTGTCTGGTGTTGTACTATAATCATCAGTACCACCAGCAAGAGAAGTTGTCATAGCACCAATTAAAGATTTAAATGTTACACCTGCAGCAACTGAACCCCAGTTTGATGAACCACTTACCACGTTAGTAGTATTTTTTAACCAGTAAATATATTTTGAAGATGAATTGATAACATCTCTGAAATAGTTATTTGAACCATCATATTTTCTTGCATCTAATGCTTTTGAAACATAAGCAAATTTTTCTAATACTGTACCCGCAGAACCAGTAAATGTACCATCTTCATCAATTACGATAACATGTAATTCGTCATTTGTCGCATTTGATGATGTAGCATAAGTAGAAGTTCCAGGAGCAGAATCAAATTGCTGATAATATGCCCAATCTGCCTTTACACCAGTAGCATTAGATAATGCTATAAGGGCTTTATCGACAGTAGCAGCAGTATCAGAGGCAATCGCAGTAACAGTTCCTACTAACGCACCCGTAGTGTCTTTAATAATAGCGCCAATATGTAACTCAGTTAAAAATTTAGAACCAGTTGCAGTTAATGCAGTACCACCCAATGTGATTGCATAAGCAGTTCCAGTCAATGCTAAATTTTTAAATGTAGCAGAGTCAGCAAAAGATATTTTCAATGAATTACCGAAAGTGCCTTTATATTTTGCTGCCCAATGACTAGTATTAGCACCACCTAAAAATGAAGTATTATATACGTCAATATTACCAATGTTTTGTGCAGTACCTGCAGCAATCTGTGAACTATCTAAACTACCAACAGCATTAAGACCAGTAGAATCTTGTCTAGTAACATATAATGAATTTGTATATGATAAAAAATTTGCAGCAGTGAAGAATGATTCGAAAGTATTTGCAGACGGCTTACCGAATAATGCAACTAAATCATTCTCATTTGTTATTTGAGTTGGGTATAATGTTGGACCCCACTGAAATACACCAGCAAATGCTCCTGTTGATGCAGCTACAGAAGGAACAATAGATGTGAAATCTTTTTCAGTTACTGTTATTCCAGGCGATAATGCGTATGCCATTGTATTCTCCTAAATTATATTATATTATGTGTTTAATATGAATCAATTATCAATCCATTGTATTATTTATATTATTTAAACTTTCAGAAATTTATTAATGGTATGAATTCATGTTCTAATTCATTACCGTCATTAAAAAATCCAAATGGAGTCAAATCTTCTATTTCCCTCATTTGGTTAGCATATAATAAATTTCGTAGATTCACATTGTTTAATTCTTTAAAAAATTGCTGGGATGTTAACCAACCGAAAATGACTAGTGCCATCACTAAATCATCTTTGTACCCATCATCGGCAGCAAACGAATCTTTTACTTCAATAAAGGTGGATAATTCACCTATAGTATCGGCATCTCTAATTATTAATTTGTTTTCACTAACTAATGATTTTAAATTCGCACAACCAATTCTTTTTGTCTTCTTGTCAGTATTAACACCTAACATAGGTTTGCTACCAAACCCAGACCCTGCTATCTGACCTCTATTTAATCCTTTTTGAGTCTTATTTATTAGAATCATATTTTCATATTCTAACTCATAATGTAAAATATGTGCAACTTGTTCTGATATATTTATCTCCAATAAAACAAACGCATTATTATAATCTTTACCTACTTTATAAATTATATTTGGATATAGTAATGGACTTATAAGGTTATCTTTATACTTTGCTACTTGTTTGTACGGAGTTTCTGTTATGTCAATTACATGAAACGCAGAATTATCCCCACCGACACCTTTTGCAACATCAGCAGTTATAACATAGATGTGATCTTTTTGTGGTTCTTCATATATATCAAGCCCATCTTTATGGTGTATTATTACATCGGCAGATAACTTAGAAAGAACATCTGATGGTAATAATGTAGAACTAGAACCTAAAAAGGAGCAATTGTGAGAAATTAAATCATTTGAATAATATAAATTTCCATTATCAACATTTATTGGATCATATACATCTATTTCACCATAAGAAATAATATCAACAATTATTTTATCATTTAAAACATCTCCAGTACTCAATAATCCTGCAATAATTTCTTTATCATTATCTATAAATCTATGATTTTCTGTTACTATAATATTACTATCATCTACAAATGATATTTGTATAGTGTTCCTTTTATTTTTAATGATACCATCAAAGGATTGAAACCCAGAAGGAGTCAATATTTTATATCTAGAGTTCATTTTGTAATATTTGTGTTTTTCTTAATATATTTAATATAGTTCTAGCTGATACATTAAAATCAGATGCAAATGATTTAGCAAAAGCATTTTCATATGAAAACCACTTTCCATTTTTAGCAATATAATCATATTTAATATGTAAAGACGGTTTTGAATTATATAAAGTAAATACTTTAGAATATAATTCTAATAATTCTTTCTTTCTATCTTCTTTTATATTGATATTTTTTCCTTTTCGTATTTCTGACCATAATTCTCTAGTATGAATTGAAGGAATTCTACCTTTTAACTTTAGATTTGGTTTACCTATTTTACTTTTAGATATATTTTTCTTAGCTTCTTTAGATCTTTTAGAACCTGTATTAGGATTTAATTCTCTTGATAAACCTTTAGCCCAATGATTTTCTGAACATTTTTGTCTCTGTTCTAACGTAAATTTTAGTCCAGGAATTGTACCATCTAATCCATTTTCGGGTTTTAGATTAGCCCATTCCTTAGATTCTACAATGCTATATTCTTTGGACAATTGCAAGGCATAATCAACAATGGAGGTATCATGAAAGAGATCTGACACCCATAGCGTAACTATATGTTCTTTACCATGTTTTTTAATATGGCGAATCCAATGCTTACCAGAACCATTATATTTGTATGGATCTCTAGTTGTTTTGCCTAAGTATTTTAGACCAGTAACTGAGTGTTGTTTGATATAGAGATATGTAGGTTGTTCAATGGGAGTATAAATATTCATGCTGGTGTCCTCTTATGACATTAGAGCTAGTAGATGTTTGCTGCATCGTGACTAGCATTTATTAAATTATATGCTTCTTCTATAGGTATATTTATAATTTTTCCAGTTTCAGTATCTTGCAAAGTTATAATAGTATTTCCTGCAACACACAAAACTTCCTGACAATATTTCAGTTCACCAAGTTGCCTTCTTTGTTCTTCTGCCCATGCTTCGTCTCTTCCTGGAATTTCCCAATAAGGAATGAATAAAGGCACAAAGTCGTTAGCACCTTTTTCAGCATCTGTCCAGAACTTCCAGAAGTGATTGTATCCAAGTGGAGTAGAACTAAGTAATATTTTAGATGTTGTGCCAGAAGAAATTGTAGGGTAAACCGAAGTAAAGAACTCCTCTGCAACGGTGTTAGCAATAAAGGCGGTCTCATCTATGTATAACATATTAACAGTTTTACCACGGATACCAGAACCAGTAGTCGCCGCAGTGAAAACCTTTGAAGCATTATCTAATTCTATATCACCCTTATTCCAAGTTTTGACACCTCGTTTCAACCAAGCAGGTAATAACTCAAACATCAATTGAAGTCTACTCATTACCTCTCGTGCAGCAGAGGATTTGTTCGCCAAAATTGCTACATGTTTCGCATCATTAAAATTGACATACCAAAGAATATATGCAGCAGAGGTCTGAGTATTATGTGATAAAATATCATTTGTGTAAAAAGTATGATCTTCTGAATCTACAGATAGATCATACATATTTTCTGAATAACCGAGATCCTCTATAGATATAACTGAGGCAATACCAAATTTAGTTATAATGGAATGGTTCAAAGAATCTACAGCATATATTTCATTATAATTTTCATCAATTAAAATATGTGTATCTGCACATTTAATTTCTAATCCATTATCTAATTTTAAATGATAAACTTGATATTCAATAGTTTTATTGGCAGAAATAATAGATTTAAACCCATCCTCAGTTTCTACCTCCCAATCAGAAGCATCAAATGATTCTATAAATTTTCTACTTACTATATCAGATAATTTAAACATTCTTCAATAACTTTCTGTCTATCGTTCTTAAAATCATACTCTCTTATATGTAATAATGAATATCCACTGTTTAATATTCTATAATCCCTATCTTTCTCTTTTGACGGGTTTGCTACTTGTTCACTGTGCCAATAATCACCATCAAATTCTATTATCTTTTTTGAGTCCATGCATATAAAATCTGGCAAAACTAATGAACCATCGATTAGTCGTAATCTATATTCCTGATTTTTATCTATAGATTTATCCTTTGTGGCATAGTAAATTTCAGTAGAATTGTAATATTTATATAATTCATCAAACAACTCTTGAGATATTTTAGAATAATTTTGTTTTTTAAAAGATTTAGACCACTTATATTGTCTGTCACTCCAGACTTTTAATCCCTCTATTTCACCATGTTTTTCTATACACTTTTCTAAGGAGAATGTTCTTTGTCTATCTGATAATTTTGATTCTGCTTCTTCTAGTGACATTCCTCGCGAAGTATAATATCCTACGGTAAGCGGATTACTATTATTTTTAATTTTAGTTTTTACCGACTCTTGTTTTAAATTTTCAATATATTCATCTGATTTATAATGTATAAAATTTTTGCTGAATGGAGATAATTTACCACCATGATTATATGCTGGATTGTTTTCTCCAACAAACAATATTTTTTTATTTACACAAACAACTTCACCATGTTCTTTTTTATATTCTTCTGGTTTTATGTCGTGTATTAATATATGAGAACCTATATCAGGCGACCTATACCCGCATATTTTACATTCAATAAAAGAATTAATATCGCTATCAGATGAATATTTAATATGAGAATTCTCTACAGATTTCTTTCTGCTCAGTTCTTTACTATTAGAAGAATTTATTTTCCTACACTCATCAGAACATATAACAGCAGTTTTATATCCTAAAAAATTATTGTAACAAATTTTACAAATTCTTGTTACATAGTTTGTGGAATTCTTCTGCTGTGACATTTAATACTTCTCCAGTGATTTTATTTCTGATGTTGTATTTAGTCTCTTTTTCAAAACATTTTCCCTGCTGTCTTCCCTCCATAAGAATAACTTTTCTATTATCATGGATAATTTGTACTTTATTTTTTTGACAATCGTATAACTTGAAAGGTATGATACCATGGTCAAGAGAAATTATTTTACAGTAGGTATCTATAAAATAAACGGGATCATTTTTACACTTTATGTACTCAGCAATCTGTTGCTTGGTATAAGCAACATTTACGTTTGCACCTTTAAGATTTGGATTATTATTATAAGTTTCAGATGCCATTTTATTTTCGTATTAGGGCTTTACTTTATTTGGATTATAATGTATACTAACTGTGTTAGGTTTGGTGTGAGGTCTTATTAGAAATGTTCTAACCATGTTTCACTTGTTATAGTTCCAGTAGTTTCATTACCAATGATAGTTAAGTTTGCTACATCATTAGTCATATTCAGATTCTCGCTGATGTTAGTAAATACCTTAGTAATGATCTTATTAGTATTCTGTGGACCAAATAGATTCATCTTCAACGTAAATGTTAATGTATGAGTTACAAAACGTCTGGTCTGAAAGTCACCATCATAATCATCTTGCACAGAAATATTGTTAAGAATAACAGGAATATCCTGAATGAGATTCATATTCGGAACAGCATTAATCGATAACGTATACTCTGGAGTGAAGAATGGAAGAATCTGCTCTATAATTTGTAAAGCATCTTCTTGAGTTTTAGTCAATATGTATAAAGAAATATCTACGTTATAAGGTGTAGGAGTTGCCATGACTTTTGCAGTTGTAGTACCCGAAGCACATGTTATTTGCTGTGCCCTATTAGTCTTTCTTTGACCATCATATGAGTAACCAGTAATCTCAAATGCTAATCTTGGCAATGATGTATATGTATTGTTTTCAAGATTAGGATCAGAATCAATACGTACCACCCATTTTTCTTTGGGACTATATGCCAAAGGTACTTGTAAAGTCTGAATAACAGTACCAGATACTGAATCATCTTTTCTTCTTTCAATTTTAATATCTGAAAATAATGCTCCAAATGCAGTAATAGTTTTTTTTATGATGCCGTAGTAATATGGATCATGACCTAACATTATAATACATCTCCAAATATATTACTGGTATTTTGAACTAAACCAGTTGCTTTAGTTTTAAACTTGGTATTGTCACCGTAAGAATCTGGTGTATCCACATCGGCATTTATAGTAGGATCAAAAGATTTTAATGTTTCGAATACATCAACATCATCATTACCAGTATTGAGTATTTCTGATGAATATGAAAACAATTCTATTTGTAATTTATAGACATATAGTTTACCCAATTGATAGAAGGGATCCTGATGTTGGACAAATTTAATCTCAAATAATCCTTTAGACAATGGAAAGTATATCAAATCCCCTTCTGCAGGTCTATTAGGTAGAATAGTTGTATTGGTCTTACCAATCAAATCATTCCACTTCTTTCTGGCAATTGTAATTGTTGCGGATTGCTCCACCATAAGTCCAAATTTCTGGATCATATACCCACCACCATCAAATGTATCTATATTCTCGAAATATGCAGAAATAGGAAATGCATTTTCAAATTTTGATAGACGATCTTCACCAAGTAACTCGTCTTTAGAGACTAAAGTCCTTGGAATATATTGAACTTCTACACCGTAGATATCAAGACACTCGATAATTAATTCTTCTATGAGATTCTGTTCAGCTGAAGTACCTTGTGTAACACCCGAAGCAAAGTATGGATTTAAAGTAGACATAAATTATCCCATGAACCGATTGTAATTAGAAATAGAAATATATCCAGCTGGTTCTTCACCTGGTATAAACATTTTTCTTTTATTTGATATAGATGGATTGATATAAGACCTTTTTCCCAATTTACTCATTCCTACTTTTTTCCTTTTTTCTGGATCGTTCATTGGATTGTTTGTTACGAAATTACCTTGGGTTTTTTGATATATCGATAATTTTGGATTTGGTATATTTTTTCTTCTTTTACCATTTTCAGATAAAACTTTACGACCTTCATCTGATATATTATGTTCAACACCAGTACCAGCACACATAATACCAGTTCTACCAAATAAAGGTGATCTACCAGTTTCAGACAATTTCCAACTATCAATTCTTTTTTCAGATGCTTTTTTAGCTATACCGAGTATTTTCATATTATGATCAACACCATATTTTTCCATCAAAGTTTTCTTTTCTGCAACTTTTTGTTTAAGTTTTATTTCTTCTATATTCATGCAATTATAAACACCATATTTTTCAAATATAATTGAGTTGAGTTTATTAGAACCAAAATAAAACTCTGGCATATTCTTAAATTTATTATTATGTCCATTATACCAATCAGGAGAACTAGCACAGTCCATAGTTTCTAAAAATAATGTTTCATAATCATAAGGATGCAATCCATCACAATTGATGTCAATCCTTAAAATTTCAAATGAATCCAATCCTTCTTGATTTATAATATCATTAATAGTATTAGATGATGTTGTATATCCATTGGATTGCATAAATTCATCTGGGTGACATTCTTTAGCATACCTAGAACCCGCATACAATTTTTTAGATTCTTTATGTTGAATAATATAAAAATATGGTGTATAAATATCTTTGCTGATCATATTAGTTCCTGTAATTAATGTTAGAATGGTTAGAGTAGATGGAAGTTGCTGCTTCGTGATCTACATCTATAATTATAATATTTTAACGTTCACCCCGTAAAAAAGCTGCAAGGTGCTGCTTTTAATAGCAATTCTTCTTCAAGGTCCTTAATTTCATTAACTGCATCATCATGAATAGATGGTCCATCTAGCGTGACTCCACCTGGAAGTTGAAGTCCAGAAAATTTAGAAAGATTCGTACCCCATTGCTTTTTGAATAAAGAAGTCACATAATGTTTCAACCATATTTCATTCCATAATTTGGGATAAGAAGTAGGATCCATTGCCATATAACCATCAACTATGATAAAGTCACCTACTGCACTATTAACTATCCATTTAGTATCGATATGAAGGACATTTGTGAATCTATTATAACGTATATTAGGTTTAGCATTTAATTCGAAATCAATTAAATCTAAATGATTCATCATAGTTTTATAATAAACTAATGATGTACTTGTTACATCATATAGATCATGTAGTCTCAATTGGTATTGTAAGTCAAACATATTCTTTGAAGATGATGTTTGTGCCATTGGTATGACTCTTGTTACACCATATAACAAATCTGGTAAAGTAATATACTTGTTATCATATACACCCTTCACGACAGAATTAGTAAGTGCCAATGTAGCAGATACACCTGAGGAAGCACCTGTTATAGTTTCACCATCAATGAAAGTGCCCAATATATCGCCAACTAATAAAGTATTACCAGCAGATACAGTTTTTCCTTCTGAAGTTAATATAGCAGTGGCACCTGAAGTTGCACCCTTTACTTGTTCTTGTGCAAAGAAAGAACCTGCATTGTTTGTAGTTATTGTGATAACTGATGCAGTAATCATATACTTAATATAGACTTCTTCTACACCTTCTGGGTGGTAAAGTCTCCAGTACTCTAATGCTTCATCAATTCTGTCTTCTAATTGTTCATCGTCCACGTTGATATTGACAACAGGAGACCCCAATGCTCTAAGGCAATATTGTTTTAAATCTTCTCTGCTTGCAAGTGCCATATTAATTCCTTTGTTTTTCTATATTTATAGTTTTTATTCAATAAGTTCATCGAAATCGACTTTATAATCTTTAGAGTTTTTATCCATCTTGACGTTATAAAAATATGCATCAAACGAAACAATGTATTGATATAACCTATCAAATAAGAACCTTAATTCACTATTAAAGTCAAAGCATAAATGTATATTAATATCATCATCAAATGCGATCTTTAGTTTGTTTGTAAGTGGACTACCCAATTTAGGTATAACACTACTCAATAATGCAGTAGCAGAAGTACCATGTAAGAATAAAGAGAAACTATCTGATAAATTGCCAGTAGTTGCTACAAGAGCATTTGAGTAAATTGAAGTACCATTAGTTACAGAATTAACTGAAGAATTAACTAACGTACCTAATACTCTAACACTTATAGAATCATTTATTGATCCAAGAAGTATATTACCAACAGTTCCAGATAATGTATATGAAACTAATTCTGTAAGATTGATACTACCATCAGAAGTATTACCGATACTTCCATTTAAATATTTGTCAATATTACTTCTAATACTTCCTGTAGAAGTAGTTACAAGTTCACCCGATATTACACCACCTACAGTTTTTATAGGCGAAGTTGGTAATACTGTAGCAATTGAACCTGATAATGTAGGATTGATCAATTCCAATATTTGAATTGACCCATCAACTATAGTTAATGTACTACCCTGTAGAGACCCAATTGGGTTACTTATTATATTGCCAGTAGACGATAATGCAGTAATACCATATACCGCAGCACCTGCTGTAATTGTTGTTGGTGAAGCAGAAATTAAACTACCAGAAAGTGTATTTGAAATTCTTTCTAGATGTCCAATTTCTGCTTGGAATAATACCAAATCAATTGTAGATGTAAATACATCAACATTTTTACCCAATGCACCTGTAGACGCATTTAATAATTCAGTATGTAAGTTCTGGGAAACTGTATAACTTACCCCGTTGAATGCAGTTCCTATTGTACTACCAGAAACTGTTCTTAATATATTATTATTTCCCGAAACATACCCAGTATCGGTAGTTACTACATCACCAGAAACTACAACACTTATTGATTCTGTTGCTAAAGACCCATTCGAAGCATTTATCGTAGACCCTGATACCAACTCACCAATTGAGTAAATCGACTGTGCAGTTGCAGTAGAAATACTGCCTGATACGGTATTCCTTATCGCATCAGTTATAGATCCTGCGATTCCATTTGCAGTATTTGCATTATTAGAAGTAGTTGAAACTGTAATAACAAAACTAATATTGCTTGCAGTTACAGTTGCAGAAGCACCAGTATTATTGAGTGTGTAACTAACAACTTCATTAACATCAATTGATGATGTAGTTGCTGTTAATCCAGATATTGATAGTGAATAACTGATAGAATCAGTCGTGTCAATTGAACCTGAAGTTACAGTTGCAGAAGCACCAGTATTATTCAGTGTGTAACTAACAACTTCATTAACATCAATTGATGATGTAGTTGCAGTAAGACCAGATATTGCCAGTGAATAACTGATAGAATCAGTCGTGTCAATTGAACCTGAAGTTACAGTTGCAGTACCTACACTTGTACCATTAATGGTGTAACTAATTGTTTCATTAACATCAATTGATGATGTAGTTGCAGTAAGACCAGATATTGCCAGCGAATAACTGATAGAATCAGTCGTGTCAATTGAACCTGAAGTTACAGTTGCAGCATTACCAGTACCATTAATGGTGTAACTAATTGTTTCATTAGTTCCTGTATAACCAGATGTTGCTATTAAGTCATAACCTGTAACTGTAACATCAACATTATTTGTTCCAATTGTATAGGTTACTGAACCTGAAGTGACATTTGCAGAAGCACCAGTATTATTCAGTGTGTAACTAACAACTTCATTAACATCAATTGATGATGTAGTTGCTGTTAATCCAGATATTGCCAGCGAATAACTGATAGAATCAGTCGTGTCAATTGAACCTGAAGTTACAGTTGCAGAAGCACCAGTATTATTCAGTGTTACACTTATTGATCTAGTACCAACATTAGAAGCAGAACCTATTGCACTTGTCCCAGTATTATTCAGTGTGTAACTGACTGATTCATCAGTTCCAGTGTAACCAGATGTTGCTGTAGTAACAGCACCATTTAATGTACAACTAATTGCATCACTAACACTTGAAGAACTTGTACTTGCAAATAATACAGGAGTTCTATCAACTACTAATAATGTACTTGTTGGTACTATTACTAAAACTGGATTAATAATTTCTAATAATGAATGATAGGTTATCGTTCCAGATAAAGTTACATTTGAGTAAATGTATTCACGATCTGCTTTAATAGTTCTACTAACATTATTTGTTCCAATTGTATAGGTTACTGAACCTGCAGTTACAGAAGCATTTGCCCCAGTATTATTGAGTGTGTAACTAACAACTTCATTAACATCAATTGATGTAGTTGCAGTACCTACACTTGTACCATTAATGGTTTGGGTAACTGTTTCATCAGTTCCAGTGTAACCAGTGGACGCATTAGCAGATAAAGTAGAAGTATTGAGAGTTACACTTATTGTTTCATTGGTACCAGTATAACCAGTAGATGTGTTGGTAGATAAAGTAGAAGTGTTTAATGTAAAACTTAGTGTGTCAGTTACATTAGAAGAACTTGTACTTGCAAATAATACAGGAGTTCTATCAACTACTAATAATGTACTTGTTGGTACAATAACCCGTGCTGGATATAAAATTTCTAATAATGAATGATAAGTCGCTGTTCCGGATATTGTGGTATCAACAAATATCTGTTCTCTGTCTGCCTTAATATAAACTACGTCACCATGGGTTACAGAACCACCATAAGAAGCAGTCGAGAGTTCACCAGAAATAGTATGGGAAACTACTTCATTAACATCAATCGATGACGTAGTTGCAGTAAGACCAGATATTGCCAGTGAATAACTGATAGAATCGGTTGTATCAATAGAACCTGAAGTGGCAGTTGTTGTAGTACCATTTAATGTAAAACTTAGTGTGTCAGTAACACTTGAAGAACTTGTAGCAGCGAATAATACAGGAGTTCTATCAACTACTAATAATGTACTTGTTGGTACAATAACCCGTGCTGGATATAAAATTTCTAATAATGAATGATATGTAACAGTACCAGAAAGTGTTACATTCGAGTAAATGTATTCCCGATCTGCTTTAATAGTTCTACTAATAGCATTAATAACACTAACTGAACCTGCTGTACCTGTAGCGACATTACCAGTACCATTGATGGTAACAGAAACTGTTTCAGTTGTATCAATAGAACCAGCAGAACTTGTTGCACTGTTACCTGTCCCATTAATGGTGTAACTAATTGTTTCATTAGTTCCTGTATAACCTGTAGATACAGTACCAGATAACCCAACAACAGACATTGTATAACTGATAACTTCATTTGTATCAATAGAACCAGTAGAACTTGTTGCGGTATTACCAGTAGTATTAGGTGTAACAGAAATAGATTCGTTTGTTCCTGTATACCCAGTAGATACAGTTACGGATAACCCAGTATTATTGAGTGTACAACTAATTGCATCAGTAACACTCGAAGAACTTGTATTAGCAAATAATACAGGAGTTCTATCAACTACTAATAAATTCGCAACTGGCACAATAACCAGTGCTGGATATACAATTTCTAATAATGAATGATAGGTTGCTGTGCCTGATAAAGTTACATTCGAGTAAATGTATTCCCGATCTGCTTTAATAGTTCTACTAATATCATTATTAGCACTAACTGAACCTGTGGTTGCAACAGATGGTTCACCAGAAATAGTATGGGAAACTACTTCATTAACATCAAATGAATTGGTAGTTGCAGTAAGACCAGATATTGCCAGTGAATAACTGATAGAATCATTAGTATCAATAGATGTTGCAGATGTAGTTGCTGATACTCCCGTTAATGTGTATCCAATAGATTTGATTGAACTTGCTGTTGCAGTTCCTAATACTCCAGTTAAGGTATAACCAATAGATTTGATTGAACTTGCTGTTGCAGAAGTACTAGTACCAGTTAATGTACAATTAATTGCATCAGTAACACTTGAAGAACTTGTAGCAGCGAATAATACATGAGTTCTATCAACTAATAAGGTAGCAGATGTTGGTACAATAACCAGTGCTGGATATACAATTTCTAATAATGAATGATAGGTTGCTGTGCCTGATATTGTAGTATCAACAAATATCTGTTCTCTGTCTGCCTTAATAGTTTTACTAATATCATTATTAGAACTAACTGAACCTGTGGTGGCAGTTATTGTAGTACCTGTATTATTGAGTGTGTAACTAATAACTTCATTAACACCAATAGAACCAGTAGAACTTGTTGCAGTAGTACCAGTACCATTAATGGTGTAACTAATTGTTTCATTAGTGTCAGTATAACCTGTAGATACAGTACCAGATAACCCAACAACAGATAGTGTATAACTGATAGATTCAGTTATATCAATTGAACCAGTAGAACTTGTTGCACTGTTACCTGAACCATTAATGGTGTAACTAATTGTTTCAGTTGTATCAATAGAACCAGCAGAACTTGTAGCAGCATTACCTGAACCATTAATGGTAACAGAAACTGTTTCAGTTGTATCAATAGAACCTACAGAACCTGTAGCAGATAATCCAGTAACAGATAGTGTATAACTGATAACTTCATTAACATCAATTGAACCAGTAGAACTTGTTGCAGTATTACTAGTAGTACCATTAATGATCTGGGTAACAGTATCGCTTGAAATATTAGATGCAGTCGCAGGAGCACTAGTACCACTTAGTGTGTATCCAATAGATTGTATTGAACCTGCTGTTGCAGAAGTACTAGTACCAGTTAAGGTATATCCAATAGATTTGATTGAACTTGCTGTTGCAGAAGTACTAGTACCAGTTAATGTACAATTAATTGCATCAGTAACACTCGAAGAACTTGTATTAGCAAATAATACAGGAGTTCTATCAACTAATAAGGTAGCACTTATTGGTACTATTACTAAAACACTATTTGCAATTTCTATCAGAGAATGATAGGTTATCGTTCCAGATAAAGTTACATTCGAGTAAATGTATTCCCGATCTGCTTTAACAGTTCTACTAATATCATTATTAACACTAACTGAACCTGTGGTGGCAGTTATTGTAGTACCTGTATTATTGAGTGTGTAACTAATAACTTCATTAACACCAATAGAACCTACAGAACCTGTAGCAGCATTACCTGAACCATTAATGGTAACAGAAACTGTTTCAGTTGTATCAATAGAACCTGAAGTGACATTTGCAGTAGTACCAATATTGTTTAAGGTAACAGAAACTGTTTCAGTTGTATCAATAGAACCTACAGAACCTGTAGCAGCATTACCAGTACCATTGATGGTAACAGAAACAGTTTCAGTTGTATCAATAGAACCTACAGAACTTGTTGCAGTAGTACTAGTACCATTTAACGCGTAACTAATTGTTTCATTTGTACCTGTATACCCTGTTGATACAGTACCAGATAATCCAGTAACAGATAGTGTATAACTGATAGATTCAGTTGTATCAATAGAACCTGAAGTGACATTTGCAGTAGTACCAGTACCATTAATGATCTGGGTAACAGTATCGCTTGAAATATTAGATGCAGTTGCTGAAGCATTAGTACCCGTTAATGTATAACCAATAGATTTGATTGAACTTGCTGTTGCAGTTCCTAATACTCCAGATACAGTATATCCAATAGATTGTATTGAACCTGCAGTTATAGTACCTACATTACCTATTCCATTAATAGAATAACTTGTTGTATCACTAACACTTGAAGAACTTGTATTAGCAAATAATACGGGTGTTCTGTCTACTACTAATAATGTACTTGTTGGTACTATTACTAAAACACTATTTGCAATTTCTAATAATGAATGATAGGTTGCTGTGCCAGAAAGTGTTACATTCGAGTAAATGTATTCCCGATCTGCTTTAATAGTTCTACTAGTAGCATTAATAACACTAACTGAACCTGCTATTGCAGTTGCACCACTAACTCCAGATATTACTTGACTTATCGCTACCGATGGTATAGAACCAGTAGAACTTGTTGCACTGTTACCTGTAGTACCATTAATGATCTGGGTAACAGTATCATTTGAAATATTGGAAACAGAACCAATTGCAGTAGCACCAATATTGTTTAAGGTAACAGAAACTGTTTCAGTTGTATCAATAGAACCAGCAGAACTTGTTGCAGTAGCACCAATATTGTTTAAGGTAACAGAAACTGTTTCAGTTATATCAATTGAACCAGCAGAACTTGTTGCAGTATTACTAGTAGTGTTTAAGGTAACAGAAACTGTTTCATTAGTGCCAGTATAACCTGTAGAACTAGTTGCAGTATTACCAGTAACAGATAGTGTATAACTGATAGATTCAGTTATATCAATTGAACCAGCAGAACTTGTTGCACTGTTACCTGTAGTACCATTAATGATCTGGGTAACAGTATCATTTGAAATATTAGATGCAGTTGCTGAAGCATTAGTACCCGTTAATGTATAACCAATAGATTGTATTGAACCTGCTGTTGCTGTAGTACTAGTACCAGTTAATGTGTATCCAATAGATTTGATTGAACCATTTATTGCAGAAGCAGCAGTACCAATATTATTCAGGGTTACATTAATTGCATCTGAAATGAGTGAAGAACTTGTAGCAGCGAATAATACAGGTGTTCTGTCTACTACTAATAATGTACTTGTTGGTACTATTACTAAAACACTATTTGCAATTTCTAATAATGAATGATAGGTTGCTGTGCCTGATAAAGTTACATTCGAGTAAATGTATTCACGATCTGCTTTAATAGTTCTACTAATATCATTATTAGTAATAACTGGAGTAGTATTACTCGTTAATACTACTCCAGAAAGAGTGTGGGCATAACTTAATGATGGTATAGAACCTGAAGTGGCAGTCGCAAAGTTACCTGTACTATTAATGATCTGGGTAACAGTATCATTTGAAATATTGGAAACAGAACCAATTGCTGTAGCACCAATATTGTTTAAGGTAACAGAAACTGTTTCATTAGTGCCAGTATAACCTGTAGAACTAGTTGCAGTATTACCAGTAACAGATAGTGTATAACTGATAGATTCAGTTATATCAATAGAACCAGCAGAACTTGTTGCAGTAGCACCAATATTGTTTAAGGTAACAGAAACTGTTTCATCAGTTCCTGTATACCCTGTTGATACAGTACCAGATAACCCAACAACAGACATTGTATAACTGATAGATTCAGTTGTATCAATAGAACCTGTAGAACTAGTTGCAGTATTACCAGTCCCATTAATGGTAACAGAAATAACTTCAATTATATCAATTGAACCAGTAGAACTAGTTGCAGATAATCCAGTAACAGATAGTGTATAACTGATAGATTCAGTTATATCAATAGAACCAGCAGAACTTGTTGCAGTATTACCAGTACCATTGATGGTAACAGAAACTGTTTCAGTTGTATCAATAGAACCAGCAGAACTTGTTACAGTAGTACCTGTACCATTGATGGTAACAGAAATAACTTCATTTGTTTCGATTGATACTGTAGAACTTGTTGCAGTAGTACCTGTCCCATTAATGGTAACAGAAACTGTTTCAGTTGTATCAATTGAACCAGTAGAACTTGTTGCAGTAGTACCTGAACCATTAATGGTAACAGAAACTGTTTCAGTTGTATCAATAGAACCAGCAGAACTTGTTGCAGTAGTACCTGTATTATTGAGTGTGTAACTAATTGTTTCATTTGTACCTGTATACCCTGTTGATACAGTACCAGATAATCCAGTAACAGATAGTGTATAACTGATAGATTCAGTTGTATCAATAGAACCAGCAGAACTTGTTGCAGTATTACTAGTAGTGTTTAAGGTAAATGAGACTGTTTCATCAGTTCCTGTATAACCAGTAGAACTAGTTGCAGTATTACCAGTACCATTGATGGTAACAGAAATAACTTCATTTGTTTCGATTGATACCGTAGAACTTGTTGCAGATAACCCTACCGTAGATAAAGTATATGCTATAGATTCGTTTGTATCGAGAGTTGTGAGTGAGGATGTTGCAATTTCACCTGCTACTGTATAACCAATAGATTTAATAAAACCTGCTAAAGAAGTTCCTGATACCCCACCTACTGTATATCCAATAGATTTTAATGAACTTAAAGATCCAGTAGCAGATAAACCAGTAGTGTTTAATGTAAAACTTAGTGCGTCATTTACAGGAGAAGAACTTGTAGTGGCAAATAATACAGGTGTTCTGTCTACCAATAAGGTAGCAGATGTTGGTATAGTAACAATTACAGTAGCAGGAATTTCTAATAATGAATGATAGGTTGCTGTGCCTGATAAAGTTACATTCGAGAAAATGTATTCCCGATCTGCTTTAATAGTTCTACTAGTAGCATTAATAACACTAACTGAACCTGCTGTTGCAGTTGCACCACTAACTCCAGATATTACTTGACTTATCGCTACCGATAATATAGAACCTGCAGTTGCAGTTGCTGTAGCACCAATATTGTTTAAGGTAACAGAAACTGTTTCAGTTATATCAATAGAACCAGCAGAACTTGTTGCAGTAGTACCAGTACCATTAGTGGTCTGAGTAACAGTATCATTTAGTATATTAGATGCAGTGGCAGAAGCACTAGTACCAGTTAATGTATAACCAATAGAACCAATAGAACCTGCTGTTGCTGTACCTGTAGTACCATTAATGGTTTGAGTAATTGTTTCATCAGTGCCAGTATAACCTGTAGATACAGTACCAGATAACCCAGTAACAGATAGTGTATAACTGATAGATTCAGTTGTATCAACTGAACCAGTAGAACCTATTGCGGCATTACCAGTCCCATTGATGGTCTGAGTAACAGCATCATTTAAAATATTAGATGCAGTGGCAGAAGCACTAGTACCAGTTAATGTATAACCAATAGATTTGATTGAACTAGCAGTTACAGAAGAACTAGTACCAGTATTATTGAGTGTGTAACTAACAACTTCATTAACATCAATTGATGATGTAGTTGCAGTAAGACCAAATATTGCCAGTGAATAACTAATAGAATCAGTTGTATCAATAGAACCAGCAGAACTTGTTGCAGTAGTACCAGTAATGATTTGAGTAACAGTGTCATTTAAAATATTAGATGCAGTTGCAGAAGCACTAGTACCCGTTAATGTATAACCAATAGATTGTATTGAACCAACAGTACCTGTAGTACCTGAACCATTAATGGTCTGGGTAACTGTTTCATTTGTACCTGTATACCCTGTAGATACAGTACCTACAGTACCATTTAATGCACAACTAATTGCATCAGTAACACTCGAAGAACTTGTAGTGGCAAATAATACAGGTGTTCTGTCTACCAATAAGGTAGTAGATACAGGTACAATAACAATTACAGTAACAGGAATTTCTATCAGAGAATGATATGTCGCTGTTCCAGATATTGTGGTATTTGACCAAATGTATTCCCGATCTGCTTTAATAGTTCTACTAGTAGCAACATTGGTAGCAACTGAACCTGTAGAACTTGTTGCACTTGGAACTATACCATCTATAGTTTCTGTAATTAATCTACTACCAAGATTAGAATTAAAAGTTTTAGTAGTAGTTGTATATCGTGTATTAGGATCAAATGCAGTTGCAACTGTGTTTAATTCTATTTGTACATTTTTAATAGATGGTAATACACCAGTACCATAAATACCATATGCCGCCAACATTGATGCAGTATCAGTTGGAACGTTAATTGCAACACTAAAGTTATTAATGGTGAATCTTTGATATGTAGTTGTAGCATTAACGTTGAACCCGCCACCACTAAAAACATATCTCGACGAGCTCCCATTCTGCATGTAAATAAAGACAGGACCTGCTACAGCAGATTTCACATCTAATGATAATGAGTAGGAAACTCCTGTAGTACCATTTGCATCGAAAATCGGAGCAATATCGCCCCACTGCACAAATTCATTGACTGTTGCATTTACTTCGTATGTTGGGTTATTAACTAAGTTAACACCACCAATTGTATTTGATACTGTTTGTGTAATAGATTTTACACCAAGGTTATTTGCTGTGCCAGTAGCAAATAAACTTGAAGTATTTGGAGTGTATGTGGTATTAATGCTACTAATATTAGATACAGAACTTGTTGCACTGTTACCTGTCCCATTAATTGTAACAGAAACTGTTTCAGTTGTATCAATTGAACCAGCAGAACTTGTTGCAGTATTACCAGTCCCATTGATGGTCTGAGTAACAGTATCATTTAGTATATTAGATGCAGTGGCAGAAGCACTAGTACCACTTAGTGTGTATCCAATAGATTGTATTGAACCTGCTGTTGCTGTACCTGTAGTACCATTAATGGTTTGAGTAATTGTTTCATTTGTACCTGTGTACCCAGTAGATACAGTACCAGATAATCCAGTAACAGATAGTGTATAACTGATAACTTCATTAACATCAATTGAACCAGTAGAACTTGTTGCAGCATTACCAGTAATGATCTGGGTAACAGTGTCATTCGAAATATTAGATGCAGTTGCAGAAGCACTAGTACCAGTTAATGTGTATCCAATAGATTGTATTGAACCTGCTGTTGCTGTACATGTAGTACCATTTAACGCGTAACTAATTGTTTCTGTACCTGTATAACCTGTAGATACAGTACCAGATAACCCAACAACAGACATTGTATAACTGATAACTTCATTTGTATCAATTGAACCAGCAGAACTTGTTGCAGTAGTACCATTAATGGTTTGAGTAACAGTATCGCTTGAAATATTAGATGCAGTGGCAGGAGCACTAGTACCAGTTAATGTATAACCAATAGATTGTATTGAACCTGCTGTTGCTGTACCTGTAGTACCAGTACCATTTAACGCGTAACTAATTGTTTCATCAGTTCCTGTATAACCTGTAGATACAGTACCAGATAACCCAACAACAGATAGTGTATAACTGATAGATTCAGTTATATCAATTGAACCAGCAGAACTTGTTGCAGTATTACTAGTACCATTGATGGTCTGAGTAACAGTGTCATTCGAAATATTAGATGCAGTTGCAGAAGCACTAGTACCAGTTAATGTATAACCAATAGAACCAATAGAACCTGCTGTTGCTGTAGTACCAGTACCATTAATGGTGTAACTAATTGTTTCTGTACCTGTATAACCTGTAGATACAGTACCAGATAACCCAACAACAGACATTGTATAACTGATAACTTCATTTGTATCAATAGAACCAGCAGAACTTGTTGCAGTAGTACCATTAATGGTAACAGAAACTGTTTCAGTTGTATCAATAGAACCAGCAGAACTTGTTGCAGTAGTACCAGTTAATGTATAACTGATAACTTCATTTGTATCAATAGAACCAGCAGAACTTGTTGCAGTAGTACCATTAATGGTTTGAGTAACAGTGTCATTCGAAATATTAGATGCAGTTGCAGAAGCACTAGTACCAGTTAATGTATAACCAATAGATTGTATTGAACCTGCTGTTGCTGTAGTACTAGTACCATTTAACGCGTAACTAATTGTTTCATCAGTTCCTGTATACCCAGTAGATACAGTACCTGTAGTACCACCATTGATGGTAACAGAAATAACTTCATTAACATCAATTGAACCAGCAGAACTTGTTGCACTAGTAATAGCACCATTAATGGTAACAGAAACTGTTTCAGTTGTATCAATAGAACCAGCAGAACTTGTTGCAGTAGTACCTGTCCCATTAATGGTGTAACTAATTGTTTCAGTTGTATCAATAGAACCAGTAGAACTTGTTGCACTAGTAATAGCACCATTAATGGTGTAACTAATTGTTTCAGTTGTATCAATAGAACCAGTAGAACTTGTTGCACTAGTAATAGCACCATTAATGGTCTGAGTAACTGTTTCATTTGTACCTGTATACCCTGTTGATACAGTACCTACAGTACCTGTCCCATTAATGGTAACAGAAACTGTTTCAGTTGTATCAATAGAACCAGCAGAACCTGTTGCAGTAGTACCATTAATGGTTTGAGTAACAGTGTCATTTAGTATATTAGATGCAGAACCTGATGCTAAAGTACCAGTTAATGTATAACCAATAGAACCAATAGAACCTGCTGTTGCTGTAGTACTAGTACCAGTTAATGTATAACCAATAGATTGTATTGAACCTGCTGTTGCTGTACCTGTAGTACCATTAATGGTTTGAGTAATTGTTTCATTAGTTCCAGTGTATCCAGAAGATACAGTACCTGTAGTGCCAGTCCCATTGATGGTAACAGAAATAACTTCATTAACATCAATAGAACCAGTAGAACTTGTTGCAGTAGTACCAGTAATGGTTTGAGTAACAGTATCATTTAGTATATTAGATGCAGTTGCAGAAGCACTAGTACCCGTTAATGTATAACCAATAGATTGTATTGAACCAACAGTACCTGTAGTACCTGAACCATTAATGGTCTTGGTAACTGTTTCATTTGTACCTGTATACCCTGTAGATACAGTACCTGTAGTACCAGTCCCATTTAACGCGTAACTAATTGTTTCATTAGTTCCAGTGTATCCAGAAGATACAGTACCTGTAGTACCAGTACCGTTTAAAGTATATTGGATACCACTTACAGATGTACCTGCATACGTAATAATTGCAGGGTTTGGTAAGTATTCAATTAATAATGTAGATGTATTTGGGACTACTAAAGTTGTAGCAGAATATACTATTAAAAATGCATTATATGTAGTTGTTGCAGAGGAAGTAAGAGTAGTATTGGAACTAATTATATTCCAAGTAGGTGCGACAGTATTTAAAACGGTAAGACCAACAGAATTGTTACCACTAATAGTAACAGAACCATTGTTTAAGAATATTGGGTTGAATGTATTTCTACTTGCCGAAAGATATGTTGGTCCACTCCAAAATACACTTTGGTCAGAAACAGTTTTAGAAACATTAGATGATGTTTGGAAAGAGTTTAGCTGGAACCCATTGTACTGAAACGCTTTAGTCATCCCTGTTCTCTGTTAGATTTATCTAATCGATTTATTATATGTTATTTATGCTTTAATATTGATGAATGGTTGGTAACTGTAATTCGAAAAATCACTCTTGGCAAAGGAAGTTGCCATAGAAACTTGTGATGAAGAATAAATGAATCCAGCAACACCACCTAAATTACTTTGATTCGCAGCAGACACTCCAGTCATACCCATAGACATATACGATGCACCACCCCCTGGAGGGTTATTAAAAAGTTGTGACACTGTAATTGCCACGTTTGCACCAGAAGTCGTGGAGTTTAATAACTGAGCATAATAGTATCGATTTGGTGCTAAAGATGTAGAAATGGGTAATGCTATAATTTTAAAAGCAAGAGAATTATTAAATAATGAGTGACTCGAAGCAGCGGAAGAAAATGTTGCACTTGTTGCACCTTGACCAATAGAATATGCTATACTAACATTTGAACTTGCAGTAATTGTCATTCCTGTTGTTGATGCTCCAACTTGCTCTATTCGTGTCGAGTTTGTTCCAGTACCATCCGCATAAAATCCATAAGAAAGTTGAAAAGTTTTACCCCATGTTGCGATTGCCGAGGAAGAATTTGACATAAGAGTTTGTACTTCTATTGCAGACACTGATAAATTATTATCAACATTGAAAGGACTAAAATGAATTGTATTTGCTGGAATATTAGTTGTGGATGCTACTGCCATATAGAATGGTTGTAATTTAGAAATTGTTTGTCTAATATTAGATGTTGCACTAGTAGCTTGGAATAATGATGATTGACTTGTGTTTAACGCACTCGCTGTAATTGCACTTGTTGCAGATGTTTGTTGGAATAATGATGATTGACTTGTGTTTAACGCACTCGCTGTAATT
>Ga0194047_10000302_pt1 | contig 33282 bp, 25 predicted proteins | sample JunL225m_MetaG_2_FD_160070 | JGI IMG/M metagenome (GOLD analysis project Ga0194047, IMG submission 160070) | Anoxic zone freshwater microbial communities from boreal shield lake in IISD Experimental Lakes Area, Ontario, Canada - Jun2016-L221-5m | ecosystem: Environmental > Aquatic > Freshwater... | reverse complement strand
GGATTAATATCTATTTCCTTAATCCAGCGTTGTTCAACTACCAAACGGCTAAACCTGACCAAAAGCCGTTCCAATTCCTCAAGGTCAACTCCACCACAATTCTTATTGCTGGAGAGAGCGCCAAAAATTCGAGTGCGCTCTACCATACGCCGCGCTAGGGTGGTATTCAAGGGCGGGAGGGTGATAGTGCGGTCATTATAGCTTTCCACCAATCTGCCGCCAGAGCCAAACATGATGATTGGACCGAATTGGGGGTCAACGCTGCTGCCAATAATTAATTCAATCCCCTCCCAAAAAGTGGAAGGTTGTACGGTGACACCCAGAAAATTTTCCTTGCCTACCTGCTTGGTGATTGACTCGGTAATATCAAGATAAGCTGTCTGTAGCGTCCGTTCATCCAGCAAGTTAATTTTTTCTCCGCAATAATCTGAACTACGAATATTGCCTCGAATGTGCGCCATAATAGAAACCGGATAGCTGATTTCTTCGGCACATTGCAACGCTTCTTCCAGAGTTACGGCAAGTTGCGCTGGAACAGTTGGGATATGGTAGGCTTCCAGAACATGCTTTGACTCAATCTCGGAAAGAGTGGTGCGATTCTCATTACGGGCGGCGGCGATAATCGCTTCTACCTCGGCACGCCCTGCCACCTCATCCTTGATTGTATCGGGGATAGAAACGGGAGTTTCATAAAGGTTGTGCAGATTTTCGTTGTAACGCCACATATAGCAGAACATACGGGCGGCAGTATCGGGATAAGGGAAAGTTGGCACACCAAAATGGTTTAGGTTAGCAGTACCTTCCGCCACATCCGAACGACCCATCCAACTTGCCAGCACTGGGACGTGGGCATTTTTTACCACTCCTTTGAGGGCTTCGGCAGTTTCGGTAGGTGATGTTTCGGGATGAGGAGCAAGGATTACCATTGCCCCATCGCTTTCCGGGTTTTTAAGGGCAATTTCAAGGGTTTTGGCATAACGCTCTGGGCTGGCTTCTCCCATAATATCAATCGGATTTGACTTGCTCCAGTGAGAAGGCAAGCTTTCGTTCAATTGTTGCATGATAGCTTCGGGCAAGGGTGCAAGTTCGCCTTTGAGAGCGGTAAGGGCATCGATAGCCAATATTCCGGCTGCCCCGGTATTGGTAATGATGGTCAGGCGGCGACCTCTGGGGCGAGGTTGTTTTGCAAGGACCTCCGCTAGATTGAACAGTTCTGATATGCGATTGACTCTTAATACGCCGCAGCGCCGGAAAGCCGCTTCAAAAACATCGTCTCTGCCAGTTAAAGTCCCGGTATGCGAAATGGCGGAGTGCATACTATTGTGTGTGCCAGCTTTCAGTACAATTACTGGCTTGTTTAAGGAAACTTCCCGCGCAGCCGACAAGAAAGAACGTACATCGTTCAGGGTTTCCATATAAACCACGATACTTTTGGTCTGTTGGTCGTTACCAAAATAGCTAATGAGTTCGCCCCAACCGACATCTAGCATCGAGCCAACTGCCACCACCGCGCTAAAACCTACATTTTCGCTCAAACTCCAATCCAACACGGTGCTTGCCACGGCGGCACTTTGGCTGATGAAAGCCACATTACCCGGTTGGGCGGTATGGCGGGCGCAGGAAGCGTTTAAGCCACTGGGCGGACACATTACACCGAGGCTGTTCGGTCCGATCAGGCGCATTTTTCCGCGCCGCGCTTCTTCTAGGATGCGTTTTTCCAGCCGTGCGCCTTCTTCGCCCCTATCCTTGAAGCCTGCGGATATAATAATGGCATTTTTAATGCCCACTTCAACGCACTCTCGCACCAAATCAGGTACTCCCGGAGCAGGAGTCGCGATAATTGCCAGATCGAGTTTCTCCGGTATATCCTTAACTTTGTGGTAAGCTTTGATACCTAACACACTATGGCGCTTGAGATTGACCGGGAATACGGTACCACCAAAGGGGCTGCTAATAAGGTTCCATAGTACTGTACGCCCAATACTGCTGGCTGTATCGGTTGCACCTATCACCGCTACATTGCGGGGCGCAAAAAAAGAGTCTAGGGGATGTCTTTGATGATAAAGTACATTGCCTGCTTGTCCACCGGGCATCGGCAGGATCCTTTCAATATTTCATTTCTATATCCAACCTCTATGAACACACTAGCATGAAGTGTAGCATAATTGTGAAATTAGAAACAGTCTTTAAACAACAAAAGCAGCCCTGATACTGTTGGCGAACTAGGGTTCATGAGGCGGCAGGTTTAAGAGCAGCAAAGCGACTGACCCTGGTTGTGGCTCTGGGTACGTCTTCAAGCCAGTCATTCAGCCGAACTAACCGGTACTTCGGCAGCGCCAGTAGCAGCTCTAAGCAAAGTTACAGGGGTGAAATCGGAAGATGGTGGAGGGAGCAGTTGTGCAATCGCGTCCGTTAATCCACAAGCGCATAGTTTAGCAAAAGGGCAAGATATAGTGGTTTACTTTATGGCTTTATGGTGGTAAAGTATCCACATAACTTGCTGCCAGTGTTTGAAGCGGCATGTGCAGGGTTCAAGACATAAATTCCCGCAAAGACGTTACATTACTGAGTAAAGTGGAATTTTAATAGGGGGGCATCAAACCGGCTAAGTAAGGTCGGTTGTGCCATAGAGTAAGCAGAAGCGGTGGAAGTTTTAGGCTTGTTTTGTGTTGCCCGTTCTAATATTTCCGTCTGGTTGCGGCGTTACCCTATAACGGGTTGTGTCACAAAATTTCCCTGAAATTGGTGTCGAACTTTGTTGTGCCAGCGGGAATATCCTTATAGAAGATGAGCCACTTCATAATCGAATAGGCTAGAACTGAGAGTGAGAAAGAATGTCCACCAACAACGGTGAAATTGAGAAGAAACTGTGGGATGCTGCCGACCAGCTACGCGCCAATTCCAAGCTGAAAGCCTCTGAATATTCGGTGCCAGTGCTAGGGCTAATCTTCCTGCGCTTTGCCGATTACAAATTCCAGTTGGCAGACGCGGAGCTAAAGCAAAACCTCCCTTCTAACAGCCGCCGCACTATTGGCAAAACCGATTATCAGGCGAAGGGTGTGATGTTCCTGCCGGAAGTGTCGCGCTATGCTTTCTTGCTGAAATTGCCGGAGGGTCAGGACGTAGGCAAAGCCCTCAATGAGGCGATGAAGGCGATTGAGGAAGAAAACCCCGAACTAAAGGATGTGCTGCCTAAAACCTATAATCGGCTCGACAAGGATGTGTTGCTGTCTATCCTGAAAACCTTCTCGACTATTCCCAATATGGAAGGGGACGCTTTCGGGAAAATCTACGAATACTTTTTGGGCAACTTCGCGATGTCGGAGGGGCAGAAGGGCGGCGAGTTCTTCACCCCTACCGCGTTGGTAAAGCTGATTGTGGAAGTGATAGAACCATATCAAGGGCGTATCCTTGACCCGGCTTGTGGTTCGGGCGGTATGTTTGTACAGAGCGCGGGTTTCGTGGAGCGGCACAAGAAGAAAGCGGTCAGCGAAATCTCGATTTTCGGGCAGGAGAAAACCGCCGAGACGGTGCGGCTGTGCCGTATGAACCTAGCGGTACACGGGCTGAGCGGGGATGTGCGACACATCCCTATACGAGCAGAAATGCGCCGATGTTTACCAGCACATCTATGAGTCTTACTACGGGGCAGGTCGCAGCATCTATAGCGAAGCCGCCTGACATCAAATACCGCATGGGCGAGGGAGAGGGGGATTCTGCTGTCATTCGGCAAAAAGTAGCTGAGCGCGGTTTGTCTGCCGCTACCAAAAGCGATGTGAACAAAACGCTCTACGCCAACCAGAACCTGTTCAGGATTGACCACAGCGAGGGCGCAAAGCCAATCTGGAAACTGAACGATAGGGATGAGCGAGACTGTGGAAAGTAAGCTTATTGTGGATAACGTCAAAATAAAAGGAACTATATGGAACTAGGATTTCTCGGTCTGGGCAGGATGGGCTTCAATATGTCTCGGCGGTTGCTTCTGGGTGGTCATTCTGTGGTAGCGCATGATTCTGATGAAATCAGGACTCAGGAAATAATGGAGCAGGGGGCTATCGGCACTAGTTCACATCAGGACATGGTGAGCAAGCTCAAACAATCGCCAAAGTGTGTTTGGTTGATGGTGCCAAGCGGTCAAGTGACGGAAAACCTCGTAAATAAAGTTGCGAATTTGCTCAGTCCCGGCGATATTATAATTGACGGCGGCAACTCTAATTATCACGATACAATCCGCCGCCATACTGTGCTAAAAGAAAAAGGACTTCATTTCGTAGATGCTGGCACCAGCGGCGGTATCTGGGGCTTGCAGAACGGATACGCTCTGATGGTCGGAGGTGACCCAGAACCGGTGAAGTTTTTAGAGCCGCTCTTTAAGACCCTTGCGCCTGAAAACGGCTACCTACACTGCGGAGCAAGCGGGGCAGGACATTTCGTTAAGATGATTCACAACGGCATAGAATATGGAATGCTGGCGGCTTACGGGGAGGGTTATGAAATCTTAGAAAAGAGCCGGTATCAGCTTGATTTGCTGGCAATTAGCAAGATGTGGCAAAATGGAAGCGTTGTGCGGAGTTGGTTGCTCGATTTGGCAGTGTTGGCTTTTGAACAGGAGGGCAACAAGCTTGATGGTATCCGAGGCTATATCGAGGATAGTGGAGAAGGTCGTTGGACAGTACAGGAGGCGCTTGAGCAATCCACCCCTGCGCCGGTACTTACCCTAGCCTTGCTACAGCGCTTTAGCAGTCGTCAGTCTGAAAGCTTTAGCGCAAAAGTGGTGGCGGGGCTTCGTCTCAATTATTAATCTAACACCAATATCTTCTCGCCCTTTTTATACCCAAACAAAAACCTCCCTCTTCCAAGCCTTCAAAGCAAGGAAAAGGGAGGCGTTTGTTTAGAATTGTTTAGCTCGCCGTAACCGTCAGAATGTTTACCACTTGCATCTCCGAGCGGTTGCCGTAGCCTACGACGGCGTAATCTCCTGCCGCAACTCCGGCGGTATTTACCACGATGGTAACAACTCCATCCGCGTTGGCGCGTTGCGTGCCAAGACTCACGGTTGTGCCACTAGGGGCGGTGTACCACAGCGCGACAAGTTCGTTCGCCAAGTAACCCGTCTGGGTAATGCTGACGCTCTCGCCTGATTTCGCGCTAACGTTTGCCCCGCGTTGGATTGCCCCCACGCTCTCATCGCTATTCGCTGAACCGAAGACGAAGCTTTGGCTGTTGCTGAAAAGGTTCTTGCCGTCTCTGGTAGCGTCATCGAACTTGAGTGAATAGTGCGCCTCAACTTGAGTACCCGCAACCGCGCTGCCGTTCGGACGAAATAGCAGCGTGTCGCTTGCTTCCTGATTCTCCTCAAGTTTTGGCAGCGCAAGCGTCACGGTGGCAGTGGTCACTTGCGTAACCCACACCCCTGAAGTTGCGCCATCCGCCAAGTAGCCCACGTCCAGACCTTGCGGGATGGGCATCGAAAGAATGATTCTTTCTGCGCCACCCTTCCCGATATTCTTCACCTTGAAGCTGAACGAAACGAGATTCTCAGGGTTGGTACTTACCACTCTATCCGGGCTGACCCGCAACTGTGGTACTAAATCTGAGGCATGCGCTACCGGTACGAAATCGCTTGCCACATCGAAAGGTTCGCTATCAGCTGAGGTCAAGTCTGTGGCGCTGGCGGTCAACACATAGCCTGTGCCGGCAAGGTCAATCGTCAGGTCGGAGAAGGTAGCGATACCGTTCACGGCAGTAACCGTGAGCGTACCGCCAAGAACTGCGCCCGTTGCGCCTGTGCCGCTCTGGATAGCGACGGTCACTTCACCGTTGTAACTCGTAGCGGCGGGGTTGCCACTTGCATCCTGCACCGTTACTACCGGTTGAGTGGAAAGAAGCTCTCCGGGTTTTGCGCCCACCGGCTGGGTGGTGAAGGCAAGTTTGGTGGCATAGCCGGTGGTGGTTTCGTAAGCCCCGATGTCACATCCAACAGTACCTTGCGGCCTACTAGTCCCCCGCTGGTCGGTACTAACCACGCACTGGTCAACCGGAATCGCATCAATCGCCGGGCTACCCGCTAACAATGCAATGGTTGGGGTAAGCCCGCCGTTATCGCCGGGAGTACCGAGTTTTGCATCGGTGGTGGTTTTGCTGGTACCGCTGAACCCGCAAGTAGCACTATCGGTAGTTGCCTCAAGATTATAGCCCAAGTCGGTAATGCTGCCACTAGCGTTATCGCAGATACTGTTGCCCTGCAACAAACTGTTCTGCAATTTGGTAGTACCGCTACTGTTATGAATAGTCCCGCCTGATGGAGAGGTATTGCTGTACAGGCTGGAGTTGGTGATGGTGAGCGTGTCCCAGTTAATAATAGCCCCGCCTACTTGAGAGGTATTGCTGTACAGGCTGGAGTTGGTGATTGGCATCGTCCCAAAGTTCATAATAGCCCCGCCATTATTAGTGCTGTTATTGTTGTACAGGCTGGAGTTGGTGATTGTCACCACTCCCATATAGTTACTAATACCCCCCCCTAAACTAGCGGAATTGCCGGACAGGCTGGAATTGGTGATTGTCACCGTCCCGTTATGGTTATAAATAGCCGCCCCATAACCATCACCGGAACCGGTAACGTAGCCATTGGTTAGGTTAAGATTGGTGAGGGATAGGCTTTTGCCGGTGTTGACGTAGAAAATCCGGTAGGTGGTTGCCCCGCTGATAATCAATTTGCCCACGCCGGTGTTGGTCAGGTTCAGGTCATTGGCAATGGTTTGTTGCCCATCCAGCGTGATGGTAGTATCGGTGGCGCAATTGAAGTCGAGAGTGCCACCTGTACTAACAATAGCTTTCAACGCCGCCAAGTTGCAGTTATCCACTGCCTGTGCCGGATGTCCGCTCACCAGAAACGCCGCAAATATCAGCGCGAGAGCCGCAAATGCAATTGCTAAACGTCTTTGTTTTGGAATAGCGTCAACCATAATCTCTCCCCTTATGTGCTGCAATCTTCATAATCACATTCAAGCAAAACGCAAATACACACAATTCAATTTACCACAAAGACGGTTGCTTTGCTTCAGGGGAAACCCTGATTCTTTTTATACCCAAACAAAAACCTCCCTCTTCCAAGCCTTCAAAGCAAGGAAAAGGGAGGCGTTTGTTTAGAATTGTTTAGCTCGCCCTAACCGTCAGAATGTTTACCACTTGCATCTCCGAGCGGTTGCCGTAGCCTACGACGGCGTAATCTCCCGGCGCAACCCCGGCGGTATCCAGTACGAAGGACAATACCCCGTCAGCAGTAGCACGATGCGTACCCAAGCTCACGGTCTTGCCATCCGGCAGCGATGCGGCTAATCATCCCTGTCACGCTAAAGCCCAACTTATTTTACGTCATCAGGATGAGCTATTTCAGTATGTGGTGGTGGAGGGATTGAGCGGGCATAACAATCTGGCGGAACAACAAATTCGACCTGTGGTAGTACGCCGCAAGCTAAGTGGCGGTAGCCGGAGTGAGGAAGGCAGCAAAACTATTTTCAATCTGCTCTGTTTATTTCAGACCTGGCATTCTCATCGCCTCAATCCTTTTCAACAGTGTTTGTCAGAACTTCAATTCTCTTAATTTCTTACCGTTTCTCTGAATTCATACTGACATTCAGATTTTTGACAGGCAGGGCTTCAACCTGTAATATTATAGTTCTTACTATGAAAAAGAATGTTTCAGGAGCATTTAAAGGCTAATGGCAGACAAAAAAACCAAACCCCCTAGGAGTCATAAACCGGGCGCAGGTCCGTTGGTACAGGAAACGCCTTCACGGCGTAACAAAGCGTCCGGTAACTTACCGCCTCCAAAGCGTGATTTGTGGAATACTATTCGCGAAAATTTCGGATGGGGGCTTATAATCGGACTACCAGTAATTATTGTAGTGTTGGCGTTGTTTTATCGTGCTACAGATGGCTTCAGCTTTAAAGCGCAAGCAACTGCTGTTCCCCTACCGACTGTTGCACCTACCCCAACCGCCGGTTCATACGTAGCGCCGCCCCAACCCTCGGCAAACCAAGCCAGTAATCGGGTTTTGTTCCTAGCTTCGCCTGACCCACAGAAAGGGCAACAGATTTTCACCGCTAATCCGGATGGTTCTGATGCGATGCAACTGACCAATACGCCTGAAATTAAATCTAATCCGGTGTGGTCGCCAGATGGAAAGCAAATTGCTTTTACCGCCCAGAATGCGGGCGTACAGATAGTTAACTATGACGGTTCAGGGCTTCATACGCTGGCTTATAATAGCTTTTCCCCCGTGTGGTCGCCGGATAGCAAGAAAATTGCCTTCTTGCGTTCGGAAACTGCTAAAGATGGGCGTGGTCCGAACAATGATGGTTCTGTACGTATATTATATATAATCAATGCTGACGGTAAGCCCAGTGATGAGCAAGCAATCGCGTATGATGCGATTGGGCAGAATTGGTCGCCGGACGGTAATGAGATTGTGTTTTTCTCGCTGCGGAATTTGGTAGCGTTTACGGTTGAGCCTAAATTGGGCGCGACAGTACGACAAGTAACCTTGCCTAATAATTTAGGAGCTTGGTTCCCAGCGTACACTCCTGATGGAAAGAACATTATTTTCTATGGCACTCCCAACGCTAATTACCTATCTGCTGGTCTAGATTTAAATGCAGCTTTCTTGACACCTACGCCCAGTCCGTTGCCGAGCAATAACCCTACTACGGTTGCAACTACAACTGCGAGTGGCACGTCAACAACTCCGCTTCTTACACCTACCGCAACGCCTAGCCCTACGCCGATGCCTAATCAGGTTTCTAACTTGTACAGCGTAAATCGAGATGGAAGCGGATTGAAGACGCTAACGACTATCGAAGATAACAACAATAGAAGCGCAGATAGCATGCTGGCGGCATATATTAATAATGGCGCAGAAGGTGTGGCATTCCTTACCAGCAAACCCTATTACCGAATGAGTCCGGCATATTCGGCAGATGGTAAACGGGTGGCAGTTCCCTTCATTACCAAAGATTTCGCCGGTATTCAACTGGTAAATCTGGATGGAGCAGGTCAGCCGATTAAAATTATTGCCGGAGAAGGTGGTCTTGAAGCCGGCACACGCCTAAACCCAACTTTCAGCGTAGATGGCACACGCCTGTATTATTTGTTCCAACCAACCGCACGGGATAAGTCGGTAGAAGTGCGTTCCTACGACCTCAACGGTAAGAGTGAAACGCCTTTTGTGAAGGATAATACCTACGGCTTTCCTACTTGCTGTGGATTCAAAAAGTAATTAAGCCTTTTAGCTCTCCACCGTTGCAAATTCGGTGGAGAGTCGCTTCTGAGAGGAGCCATTCGGTGGATATTCTCTGGACACCATGGCGGTTAGAATATATTCTGGGAGCAAAACAACCCGGTTGTGTGTTGTGCCAGAAAGTGCATGAAGAACCGGAAAATGACCCGGTTAATCTGTTGCTCTATCGAGGGCAACATAGTTTCATCGTTCTAAACCTTTACCCCTACAACAACGGTCATTTGATGGTAGTGCCTTACCAACATACCAGTGACCTGACCACGCTTGCCCCCGAAATTGTACAGGAAATTTTCGAGCTGACCCAACGTTGTGTGGCAATGCTTAAAGCGGTTTATCGTGCGGATGGATTTAATCTGGGTATGAATCTGGGCAAAGTGGCGGGTGCAGGCATAGATGACCACCTACACCAACATATTGTGCCTCGCTGGAATGGCGACACCAATTTTATGCCGGTACTAGCACAAACTCGCACAATGCCTGAACTACTCACCGATTCCTATTTCAAGTTAAAAGCGCGGGTGGGCGATTTTTTTAACCTGCCAAAAAGCTGAAATTCTTAAAGTAATAAAATAAGGTGGTCAAGGTTTGCCAAAGACCACCTTACTAACGCAATTGCACTAAAATTATACAGCCGTTAAAAAATTGCGTGTGTTTTTGCCGGAATACTTACTTGGCTGCCTTGCCTGTGCCATCTAAGTTGCGAACCAAGTTCGAATCAACCATATCACTAAAATCATTCACTACAACTCGTACTGTTTTGAAAGCCGAGCGTAGCGTTTCGGTGGCAGAATTCCGAGATTCACCTGACAAAAGGCTTAAAGGAATAGATATTAATTCAAATTGTAAATTTACCAATTGTCGGATAATGTTAGCGATGCTATCTGCGGCAGATTTCACTTCGTCTTGCTTTACTTCAGTTGCCATAAGCTTATCACCTCTTGTATGTAATTAGCCAATCTTATGACGCAGTGCGTCATAAATATGATATAGGATTTTTCACTGAAAATCAAGACATTTTTAAAATTAATTTGAGTATTAATGTTGATTTAACAACACTTGAACATACCGTAGGCAGAAATTTGAGAATAGGGGAATCGGTAGCGCAAAAAGCTTGAGCTATATCGCACCACCGATTGGCAAGCAGGTATTTAATTAAGTCCAGATATTATCTTCCACAGCTTTTCAGGGCGTAATGGCATATCCAGATTTGTGACACCATAGGGGCGCAGCGCATCCAACACCGCATTTACCACTGCCGGAGGCGAGCCAGTTGCGCCAGACTCGCCAATACCCTTTGAACCCAACGGATTAAGCGGGCTTGGAGTAAAGGTGCGGTTCAGTTCATAGGCGGGTAATTCGGTAGCGGTGGGAAAAGTATAATCCATGAGGCTACCGCTCAAAAGCTGTCCATCCTCATCATAGACCACTTCCTCATAGAGGGCTTGTGAAATGCCCTGCGCCAAACCGCCGTGTATCTGTCCATCTACTATCATCGGGTTGATGACATTGCCGCAATCGTCAACCGAAACATACTTGATAAATTCAACTTCTCCTGTTTCGGTATTGATTTCTAACGCGCAAATGTGTGTGCCAAAAGGAAAAGTTAGATCGGGGGCGTTGAAGTAGCGACTCGATTCCAACCCCATCTCCATATCGGCAGGAAGGCGGGCAGGTTGGTAAGCGGTACGCGCTATTTCTTTAAAAGAGCGGGAACTTCCCGGTACGCCTTTTACGCTAAAAGTTCCATCTGCTACCTCAATATCATTTTCGGAGGCTTCCAGCATATGCGCTGCCAGTTTGACCATCTTATCGCGCACCGATAAAGATGCGAGTCTTACAGCAGAGCCACCCACCGCTACACTGCGGCTACCATAAGTACCTTGCCCATAAGGAGTTTCTTTGGTGTCGCCATGTGAGACTTCAACCCGATCCATGCTTATACCTAAAGTGTCAGCTACTATCTGCGCCATGGTGGTTTCACCGCCCTGCCCATGTGGGGATGTTCCGGTAAAAACCATTACGCTTCCATCGGGATGAACGCGAATTACCGAGTTTTCGTAACCCATCGAGCCGCGTTCCACATAGCTACCCATCCCGATACCCATCAATTTGTGTGGAAGTTGGTCACCAGCTTCAGCCCTCCGCTGTGACTGCACACGCCGCATTTCTTCATATCCGAACGTTTGAAGGGCAAGCTCCATTGTATTCAGATAATCGCCGCTATCGTAAGTTGCGCCAGTGAGGGATTTGTAAGGGAACTGGTCTGGCTTTATGAAATTGCGCCGCCGCACTTCGGGCGGGTCAAGTTGCAAACGGGCTGCCAGCGCATCCATAACCCGCTCAACCAAATAACTGGCTTCCGGTCTTCCTGCCCCACGATAAGCCGTCATAGGAGTAGTATTGGTAAAAACATACTCGATGCGGGTATAGATATTTTCGATGGCATAACAGCCCGATGCCATAAGTGCGGTTAAGGAAGGTATCAGCAAAGACTCATCGTTTGCATAGGCGCCTATATCAGCTACCAATCGCAACTCCAGCCCTTTTATGATGCCTTCCTCGGTTGCGCCGATACGCACATAATCAATCTGATTACGCCCATGATAGGTAGCCATCAGGTTTTCGGTGCGATTCTCTACCCATTTAATAGAACAGCCCAGTTTTACAGCCGCTGCTGCCACGATTATCTCTTCGGGATACACTGCAATTTTAGCGCCAAACCCGCCGCCGACTTCAGGCGCAATTACCCGCACCCGATGTTCGGGCAGATTCAAAACATCAGCGAATATACTGCGCGAGAGGTGAGGAGCTTGATTGGAAAGCCAAACGGTAAGTTGCCCAGTGCCTTGGTTGTAATCCGCTACTATGCCTCTGGTTTCAAGCGAAATGGCAGCCAAACGCTGGTTATATATCCGTTCTTCTACTATTATCGGGCAGGCATCTATAGCAGAGGCAACTGCCGCCCGGTTGCCGTTCTCCGTCATTTTAGCCAGATTGGACTGCAAAGCGCTGTAAACAGTAGGCGCATCAGCTTTTAAGGCTTCTTCAGGATTCACAATTACAGGGAGTTGCTCAATATCCACCAATATGTCATTTGCCTGATCTTCAGCAGCAGCAGCGGTGGGAGCCACTACCAACGCCACCATTTCACCAGCCATACGTACCACACCATCAGAAAGATACGGACGATTTGGTAAGCGGCGATACACCGGGTTAAACTTGATTGTGTCCTTAAAATCATCCCAACGAAAAATCCGGCAATCGGGAACCCGGTTGAGGAAGTCCAAGCCCGTCACACGCCCATGCGCGTAGGGACTTCTGACAAAACTAGCATACAACATATTAGGTAGCTTGACATCGTCAACGTAGATAGCACGTCCAGTAATCAGGCGCAAATCTTCCTTGCGCTTGACTCTCGCGCCAATCATCGAGTTAATCGTCATCTCTTCTCCCCCCGGAAAGTAAAAAAGTGAGATTTATCACTACCATCGTTTTCACTCGAAAGCTTATGAGTACCGCACAATGCGGTTTCGACCTTCTTGCTTTGCGCGGTAAAGCGCTTTATCTGCTCGCTTGTACCAATCTTGGAAAGATTCGGTCTTTATGCGCTCAGCAACACCAATGCTAACGGTTTGTTTTCCTGTAACAGGATGATTATTGTTCTCTATTGCAGCACGTATCTTATCAAGTGCGCTGACTGTTCCATCAATGCCAGTTTGAGGCATCAAAAAAACAAATTCTTCTCCGCCAAACCGGATTAAAAAATCCGAGGCGCGTAAATTCTTTTTTGCAGTATCAGCAGTAAGCTTCAATAATTCATCCCCAATAGGATGTCCCCATGTGTCATTGACTTGCTTGAAATGATCCAAATCCAGTACAGCTAAGGAAAGAGGCTGATTATAGCGGTCTGCACTCTCCATTTCCTGTCCAATGATAGTTTCAAGGAAATGCCTGTTGTAGAGACCAGTCAGTTGGTCATGGTAGCTTACGTATTTCAAGGCTTCCGCTTGTTTTCTCTCTTCGATATTGCGGCTCGCTATAATGATTTCAATTTCATACTCTGCATTGTAAAGCATCCTTGTGGAAGCCTCAACCCAAATCATGTTGCCGTTTTTGCAAAGCTTCTGTATTTCATTTATAGCGCTATAGGAGGAATCAGGATGGTTTTTCAGATGTTCCATTCCGGCTGAAATATAATTCCTTATCTTTATCACTGATTCAAGCGACATGAAATCTTCCAAGCTTTGCTCTAACGACTCTTCCACGCTGAATCCAGTTTGCTGTTCAACGGATGGGCTAATGTAGGTATATTTACCTTTGCTCAGGTTTATAACCCATACGACATCAAACATATTTTCTGTGATGAACTGATATTTTTCCTCACTGAGTCTCAATGCTTCAGTTACTTTCTTCTGTTTTTCTGTAACATCTCTAGCTGAGGAATATATGAACTTTCCAGCTCCGGGTTGGCTATACCATTCGATATATCTATAAGTACCGTCTTTATGACGATATCGATTCATAAAACCGGATACCATTTTCCCATCGTTTAATTCTCCAAGCACAACCAGAGTATCCGAAATATCTTCTTCATGCACAAAAGACAATAAACTTTTGCCTTCCACCTCTTCTGCTCTGTAGCCTAGTATTTCTCTAAATTTTCTATTCACTTTGTGAAAATTACCAGTTGTATCTGAAACACAAAGTATATCTAGGTTTACCTCCAGAAATCCCTCAATGTCCTTCTCTTGAGTATATTCTTTTGTGATATTCTTAAATATCACCACAACCCCTGTAAGTTTCCCGTTCTTTGAAAGGATTCCAGCAGCGTTTCCAGATATATAAATTTCAGAGCCATTCCTTGAAACCAAACCACTGTTAATTGGGCATTCTTTTTTTGTTATATCTTTTTCAAGCAACTCATTAACCGGATTTGGGGCTTTTTCCCTTGTAAGCATATTGATATGGTTGAATACGGTAGCAAAGTCCTTACCATAGGCTTCTCTCTTTGACCATCCTGTATAATTCTCCGATGCAGGATTCATGAGCGTGATTTTTTCCTGAGTGTCAGTTACAATGATTCCTTCATTTATTGAGAATATTGTTGTCTCAAAAAGCTCACGAAGCTTAGTTTCTACTATGTATGAATCCTCTAGCTTCTTTTTAATGTCTTGAAGCTCACGCTCATATTCATCGCGTTTAGACATTCTCACTGCAATGCAATCAATTAATTCAGCGCTTGCGCGACTGCCATTTAGTAGTAAAGGCACCTCTTTACCGAGTCGGCTTTTAAATGTGAGATATGTTTCTTCAGCTTTCCCATTAATTTGGATTTGAAGAAAAAACAGGGTGTGGAACATCAGTTTGCTTGCAATAGATAGAAACGATTCAATATGCTTATTAACCACTTCGTTATATTCATATTCAATCATTTTCAAAAACGTTTGATTTATATCAATTATGTACCCTTGGTTTGTAAGAACCATAAAACCGCATGGGGCATTGTCCATTCTGTGGTTCATAGCCTACGCATCTTCTAAAGATTTTTTCCAGTAGAGGTAGCAGATGACAAGAACTTCAAGATGATGTCAGTTGTCTTTTTAGGCTCGCTTATATTGGGATAATGCCCTTTTGATTCCATAACCTCCAGCACACTATTCTTTATATTCTCATGAAGATAGTCTCCTACCTCAATGGGAACTACGCTGTCCAACGAACATTGGATAATCAATGAAGGAACAGTAACATTTGGCAGGTCTTTTCTATGGTCTGATAAAAAAGTAGCCTCTGCAAAATTTCTCATAATTAGAGGATCCTCAGCGCAAAAAGCATCCTCTAGGCGCTTCGCCAGTATTGGTCGGTCAGGGTTATTCATCAGACCTGCCGCATTCAAACTTGCCCAGCCAATGAAGCTTTTCTCCATCATTCTGAGCAATTCTTTTACATCACTCTCATCAAAACCTCCATAATAAGCGGGCTTATCATTAAGATAGCGTGGAGAAGGACTAAGCATTATTAAAGATTCAAAATACTCCGGTTTTTGAATAGATGCCAGCAGCCCAATCATACCGCTCACAGAATGTCCAACAAAAATAACCGGACCTATATTTAATGTGTCAAGTATCTCTAGTAAGTCCTTTGCATAGCCATGTAGGTCTTTATAGCGTTCAGGGTCATAGGCTGTGAAATCCGAATTTCCAGAACCTACATAGTCGAATAACACAATGCGATAGTCTTTCTCAAAATAGGGTATCATTAATTGCCAGATATTTTGAGCGCAACCAAAGCCATGTCCGAATACAATTGTTTTTGTTCCTTCTCCAAGGATGTTAACGTTATTGCGTAATAATATATTTTGCATTATATCCTCTCTCTATGTAACATAGAAGCTCAACCCGTTTTCGATTACAGCGGCTAATGTGTTTGGAATATACTGTTATACCGCTCTTAATGACCGTGTTTTTCTCATACTTCCCTTAAAACCCCTAATATTATAGCAGAAAACCAACCCATTTTAATACCAACGGTCTAGTGGGCGAGCTTTCTTATTATATTAGCAAAATTTATTGTTGCTTGCCTTCAGTAATGTAGATTAATCCAGAAGTTAAGAGCTACCGATAGCGTACTCTGACGCTGGCGCCCGTCCGCGCCGATTCTTGTGCTGCCAGCGCCACCGCCAGAGAATGCAAGCCATCCTCACCCGTAGCAGAGGGACTACCCTGCCCTTCTACCGCCTGCACGAAGTTTCGCACACCTATCATATAGACATCTTCATGTTCGCCGGTATCCACTTCCTCGACTTTACCATCACAATGCAAAAAGACTTTGCCCGGTGGGTTGGGCTGCATTACGCCCTCTGCAAATAAAGAACCTTCGGTGCCATGAACCTGAAAACCCGTTCCGGCATGCTTAATGGTAAAAGCATCGTGGAATTGAGCCAGCAGACCACTTCGGAAACGCATAACACCCATCACCGCATCTTCCACTGCACCACTCGCTAGACCCTGTTGTAAAGAAAAAGCGGTTACCGACTCCACATCGTCATTCAGCACAAAGCGCAAGGTATCGGTATCATGCACCGTAATATCCAGAATAACTCCGCCACCCGCTTCAGGCTTATGCAAGCGCCAGCCCTGCAAACGCGGCGGAAGATAGACCGCATGAAATACCCGCGCTGCTAGCGGCTGCCCAATTTTACCCTCTGCAATCATGCGGCGCATTGTGCGATGTGCCGCCGCATTACGCAAATGGTGGTTAATACCCATGACTACACCAGCATCCCGACAAGCCTTTACCATTTCGTTTGCAGCTTCAATTGACATGGTAAGAGGCTTTTCGCATAAAACATGCTTTCCGGCTTTGGCGGCAGCAAGAGTTTGGGAATGATGCAATTCGTTAGTGGTACTGATGTAAACAATAGCTATGTCAGGGTCGGCAAGAAGTGCTTCCACCGAGTCATACGCGGCGGGAATATCTGTTTCCAAAGCGTATTGTTTGGCACGCTCCAGATTGCTGCTCATAACCGCTTTTACAAAATTATGAGATTGTGACCGAATAGCCGGAATCATAGCGGTGCGGGCAATATCGCTCGCGCCAATAAAGCCCCAACCATGTGATTTGCCAGTATCCATTCTTTTCCCTCCCGTTGTGAAAGGCTAGTACGCTCTATAATTGTACCACTTTAGGAGTTGGAACAGGTCAATTTTACCTTTTAAAACAGGGGAAATGCGTTTGGACATTGGTGTGCTGTTGTCCAACGACTATTTGCCCGACTAGACCCAGTTCAATAGGAAAAAGCCCTAACAAGTTTTTTGATGCCAAAGTAGTGGGACCAATCCGTCAGCTTTCCAAATTCAGCAAAATAATTGTTAGAGGAAGTATAGGGGACACCATTATTACCTCGGAGGGGAATTTCCCCTGCACCCCAAGTTGCGGCACTTTTGGTTTTTTACTCTTTGCGCTTAACCGACTTCTTGAGCTTCTTTTGGGGTAATGGCAATTCCGGCGTGGTGATTTGTAGGAGCTTTACTAACCAGTCGCGGTCATCCCACTTGTCACCTGTAATAAGCAAATATGGTTTTGCACCGGGGTACGGACTCCCTTCTACAAATTCACCGATGTAGGCTTTCCCCACTGCGGTAGGTTTGACAAAAAGTTGGTCGTCACAAACCAATGCCACCATCTTTCCGTCGCAAAATATCCCATATTCGCCAAACATCTTTTTTGCATAGACTGTGCCTGCTTCTGCAATTTGTTCGACAATGTAATCAACGGTACTTTGCCTAGATGCCATGCTAAACCCTCTCTATTCGTCCGAACAATTCAACGATGCTTAATATTTATTGAAGCTCGTTTCATAGAGCCAACTCTTTTAAATGTGAAAAGAGAATAGCTCGGCGCAAACCGAGCCACTCTAGCATTACCAAAGGCTGTTTAATTAAGCTTTAGCTACCAATTGGCGGAATACATAGGACAAGATACCGCCGTGACGGTAGTATTCCAGTTCGATTGGGGTATCAATGCGTGATATTACCGGCACCTGCAACGTTTCACCATTCGCCCGTTTGATAACCAGCGTAACGTCTTGCTGCGGTTTTAGATTCGGGTCTTCCAAGCCCAGCAATTCGTAAGATTCGGTGCCGTCCAGTTGCAAGGTGCGTGCGTTCACGCCCTCTTTGAACTGGCAAGGCAACACGCCCATACCCACCAAATTGTTGCGATGGATGCGCTCGAAACTCTCCGCTACCACCACCTTCACGCCCAGTAAGCTTGTGCCTTTCGCCGCCCAGTCGCGAGAGCTACCTGTGCCGTATTCTTGCCCGGCGAAAATGAAGAGCGGAGTACCCGCTTCGAGATATTTCATCGCTGCATCGAAGATGGGCAGTTGCTCGCCAGTCGGTTGGTAGATGGTCACGCCGCCTTCTACGCCCGGAACCATCTGGTTCTTGATACGTACATTGGCGAAAGTACCGCGTAACATCACCCGGTCGTTGCCGCGCCGTGTTCCGTAGGTATTGAAATCCTCGAAGGCAACTCCCTTTTCCAGCAAATATTTACCGGCAGGTGAGTTCTTTTTGATTGAGGCGGCAGGGCTGATGTGGTCGGTGGTAATCGAGTCACCGAAGATAGCCAGCGATTTTCCGCCCGTAACGTTGGTTATTGCGCTCGGTTCCGCGCTTAAATCTAGGAAGAAAGGTGGCTCTTGTATATAGGTGGATTCGCGATCCCATTCGTACACATCACCGGAGTTGCTAGGAATTTGCATCCACAGGTCGTTCTCTTCCACAAAATTACCGTAGAGTCGGCGGTAAACTTTGGGGTCACGCGCCACGCCTAGCAACGTTTTTACTTCGGCATTGGTGGGCCAAATATCTTTCAGATAAACCGCGTTACCCTCTTTATCCTTGCCGACAGGCTCGGTAGTAAGGTCAATATCTACGCGCCCTGCTAACGCAAAAGCCACCACCAACGGCGGACTCATCAGGAAGTTGGCTTTAATATTGGGATGTACCCGCGCTTCAAAGTTGCGATTACCGCTCAACACGCTGGCAGTTACCAAATCGCCCTTCAACACCGCTTCTTCAATATTCTGGTCAAGTGGACCTGAGTTACCAATACAGGTGGTACAGCCATAAGCCACAATATTGAAGCCGAGTTTATCAAGATAGGGTTGTAATCCGGCAGCTTTGAGATATTCGGTAACTACCCGCGAACCGGGCGCGATGGAGGTTTTGACTTTGGGAGAAACGCTCAAGCCATGTTCAACCGCCTTTTTCGCCACCAAGCCTGCCGCCAATAACACGCCGGGATTTGAGGTGTTGGTGCAAGAAGTGATAGCCGCAATCAGCACGTCCCCATTACTCAGGCTATAGTCATGTTCATTGACTTGCACCGAAGCGGCAATTTCGGAAGGGGCTTTGGCATAACCATTTTCGGCTACGGGCTTAGCCAATAGGCTGTTGAAAGTCTCTTTCAGGGCGACCAATCGGACTCTATCTTGCGGACGTTTGGGACCTGCTACGCTCGGCTCGATTGAAGCCAAATCAATTTCCACCACCGAGCTATAATCAATATCACCCTTAATAGGGAAGCCATAAATACCCTGCGCTTTGCAATAAGCCGTTACCGTTTCTACTTGCTCATCGCTACGCCCGGTTGCTTTCAGATAGGCGATGGTTTCATCATCCACCGGGAAAAAGCCCATAGTTGCGCCGTATTCAGGAGCCATATTGGCGATAGTAGCGCGGTCTGTTAGGGACAGGCTGGATGCGCCCTCGCCGAAAAATTCGCAGAACTTGCCGACTACCTTGTGCTTGCGTAAAGTCTCGGTGATGGTCAAAACCATGTCGGTAGCGGTTATGCCTTCGCGCAAGGAGCCGGTCAAGTTCACGCCCACTACATCGGGAGTTAGGAAGTACACAGGCTGCCCTAGCATACCGGCTTCCGCTTCGATGCCGCCAACGCCCCAACCTACAATGCCAAGACCGTTAATCATCGTGGTGTGCGAGTCTGTACCCACCACCGTATCAGGATAATAAACGCCCTCATTTTCCAGAACGCCTTGCGCCAAATACTCAAGGTTTACCTGATGCACAATACCAGTGCCGGGCGGTACTACGCGAACGCTCTTGAAAGCCTGCATGCCCCACTTCATAAACTGATAGCGTGGCGCATTGCGCTCGAATTCCAGTTCCATATTCTTGCGTAGCGCATCGTTATCCCCAGAAAAGTCAACCTGTACTGAGTGGTCAACCACCAAATCAACCGGCACAAGCGGCTCGATAACGCCCGGATTTTTATTTAATTTCTGGATAGCAGAGCGCATTGCGGCAAGGTCAGCCAGCAAAGGCACTCCGGTAAAATCTTGTAAAACAATGCGGGCTACTACAAAGGGAATTTCATCAGTGCGGGAAGCGTTCGGTTTCCAAGTGGCAAGGTTATAAATGTCTTTTTCAAGTATTTTCTGACCGTCATAATTTCGCAGCACCGATTCAAGTACGATGCGAATACTGACCGGAAGGCGAGAAATAGAACCTACGCCTGCCTTCTCTAATTGTGGCAGTGAATAATACTGTCCGGTGCGCCCACCATTGATTTCAAAGGTTTGAAGTGTATCAAAAAGATTATGTGCCATTTTCCTTGTCTCTCTCGGTCATATACTGTTTCATCATTGAACTATACTCGTACAATTACATATTACAATAATTGCCTCGGACTTGTAGCCATTTCAGTCCGTTAAATCATTGGAATATAATATGATGATGATATAGTGAGGTTTTGGTAAGTTATTTTGAGTTCAAAGGGAAACCTTAAAATAAAAAAAGGACGTTCGGAACGCCCTTATCGTAGCTAATATGGGGAAAGAGGGACTCGAACCCTCACGCCTTTCGGCACATGATCCTAAGTCATGCTTGTCTGCCAATTCCAACATTTCCCCAAGACCGCTAAATATTATCATATTTGGTAGATAATCTCAAGCTGCTATTTATTCTAAAATGTGCATTAGAAGTTATCCATATTCAAATATAACTCATATATAGTTATGTCAACTAATATGGCATCTGCTATTGCTGTGATTACTTAGGAGTATTAAAATTAATCTGGCTAAATCTAATAATGGAGGTTAGTAGAAAAATGAAATCGTCCGAAGCAAAAGATTATTATAAAATTCTGGGTGTGGAAAAAAAGGCGAGTGACGCGGATGTCAAAAAAGCTTTCCGAAAATTGGCACGCCAGTACCACCCCGATTTAAACAAAAATAACCCCCAAGCTACTGAGAAATTTAAAGAGATTAACGAAGCTTACGAGGTTCTCAGTGATACTGAAAAACGGCGCAAATACGATGATTTTGGAATGAATTTCCGGGATTATGAGAAATCCGCTGGCGGAATGCCCTTTGACTCTTTCTTCCGGCAGGGAGGCGCGAGTGGCGCAAATTATGAAGGGCGGAATTTTAATATGGATGATTTAGGCAACATGTTTGGCGCAAATAGTCCATTTGGAGACCTATTCAATTCGATGAGGTCTAAAGGTGGCGGGAATCGGGGATTTAGAGATTCCGTAGCGGAGCAAGCCCAGCCTGAATATGAGGTGGAAATTAGTCTGGTAGAAGCCTATAATGGAACTAAACGCACTCTTGAATTACAAGACTCTTCCGGGAAAAACCGACATGTTGAAGTAGCGATTCCGGTAGGGGTTGATAACGGTTCTAAAATACGTCTGGCAGGGCTTGGTAGAGGTGGTCAGGATATTTACCTTAAAGTTAAAATACAAGCTCAACCTGAGTTTGAACGCAAAGGTGCAGATTTATATACCAGTATTGAAGTACCCTTGAGTACCATGATATTGGGCGGAGAAGTGCAGGTAAATTTGTTGCGCGGCAAACGCATCGCCATAAAGGTAAACCCACATTCACAGAACGGCAATCAGATTCGATTATCTAATCTCGGTATGCCTGTAATAATCGGAAATCCCGATGAGCATGGCTCGCTTTATGTCAAGTTAATTGCTAAATTGCCAGCTAATCTTACCCGTGAAGAAAAAGAAGCGCTAGAACACTTTGCACAATTGCTAAAAGGCAAGTCACTTTAGAGAAAAGTGGACAACCGCATCCTAAAAGCCAGCCACACTCAAGAGAAGGCAAGTTAAAGTTTAGAGGATGTAACTTTGACAGAACCGCTTGCTACATCTTCGGCAAAATGACAGGCAGAAAAGTGACCGCTACCAATATTGCGAAACTCTGGTTCTACTTCTTTACATATCATCTGAGTCAGCGGACAGCGCGTATGGAAACGGCAACCACTCGGCGGATTAACCGGGCTTGGCACATCTCCGGTCAGAATAATCCGTTGTCGCTTTTTCTCTATCTTAGGGTCAGGAATCGGTACAGCCGATAAAAGCGCCACGGTGTAGGGATGGGAGGGGCGTATATATAACTCATCACGGTCTGATAATTCAACTATCTTGCCCAAATACATTACTGCAACACGATTGCTAATATGCCGCACCACCGAAAGGTCATGTGCCACTATGAGGTAAGTCAAGCCATATTGTGCCTGCAAATCTTCCATCAAGTTCACAATTTGCGCCTGAATTGAAACATCCAACGCTGAAACTGGCTCATCCGCCACAATAAAGCTTGGGTTGGCGGCAAGCGCACGCGCAATACCGATGCGCTGGCGTTGCCCACCGCTAAACTCGTGAGGGTAGCGGTTGGTAAAATATTTGCTAAGACCCACCTGTTCCAGTAATTGCTCAACTCTTTCCTGACGGGCTTTCCCGCTTGCCAGCCCATGTATGATTAGAGGCTCACTGATGATATTCGCTACTGTCATACGTGGGTTAAGAGAGGCGTAAGGGTCTTGAAAAATCATGGTCATATTACGGCGCATTTGTTTTAGATTCTTACCCTTGATAAGGGTAATATCCTCACCGTTAAAATACATTTGACCACTGGTAGGGTTATTCAAGCGCAGAATCGCCCGCCCGGTAGTGCTTTTGCCGCAACCCGATTCACCTACCAAACCAAGCGTTTCGCCGCGCTTCACGTCAAAACTAACCCCATCAACGGCGCGAACTGCCCCAACTTTATGCTGGAAGATAATGCCGCGCGTGATTGGGAAATGAACTTTCAGGTCTCGAATACTCAATAAAATGTCAGAACTAGGGAGAGCGCTTCCGGCATCCGCGCTCCCATCGGTTTTTGGATTCACCGTTTTAGTTTCAATACTCAGCGGCTTGTTGCCGGTTTCTTTATTTTTGTCTTGCATTATCAGATTCCATATATCTCTGCTAGGATGCGGGGGCTTCCACGCTTACTGCATCACCCATTTTCACTTCCGCATGGCAAGCAATTAAATGTCGTTCGTAATCTTCACCTTCAGCTACTTCCAGTTTGCTATTTGGAGTAGCATTTCCGGGAGTATAAATACCCAACTTGTTTACAGTATTAACTTTGCATAACTCTGGTAATTGCTTCCCGCAAACTTCTATCGAGTATTCGCAGCGTGGCAAAAAGGGGCAGCCAGTACCCAAATCCAACAAATCGGGGGGCGAACCCTTAATCGGCTGCAACTTACTTTTTCTGGATTCATCCAAGCGAGGTATGGATTTAAGCAATCCCATAGTATAGGGCATTCGAGGGTTATCAAACAATTCTTCGGCAGTAGCAGTTTCTACTATATGACCACCGTACATAACATGAATTCGGTCAGACATACCCGCTACAACACCCATCGCGTGGGTAATAATCATTACGGCTGTGCCAAATTCTTCTTTTAGTTTGTTTAGTAGCTCCAGAATTTGTGCCTGAATCGTAACATCCAACGCGGTAGTTGGCTCATCCGCTATTACCAATTTAGGGTGGCATGCCAGCGCCATAGCTATCATCACACGTTGGCGCATCCCGCCGGAAAAATGATGCGGGTAACTTCGTATGCGCTCATCCGCATTTGGAATACCCACCATTTTAAGGAGGTTAATACTTTCTTTGCGTGCTTGTTCTTTTGTCAGTCCAAGATGGGTTATTAGCGGTTCGCTCAACTGCCGTCCGACTGTTAATACAGGATTAAGGCTGGTCATAGGGTCTTGGAATATCATTGCAATATCCTTACCCCTCACTTTCCGAATTTCTTTATCGGAAAGTTTCAAGAGGTCACGCCCTTCAAATAATATCTCACCGCCAGCAATCTTACCGGGGGGGTTAGGTATCAGACGTAGGATAGATAAAGCGGTGACACTTTTACCTGAGCCACTCTCACCTACCACACCCAACGTTTCGCCTTTATCTATGGTGAATGAAACATCATCAACCGCTTTTACCATTCCATCGCGAGTAGAAAAGTAGGTTTTGAGATTTTTCACTTCAAGTAGTGGGGGCATTCTTGATTCACACTTTCTATGCAGCTTTTAAAAACCAGTAACATTTTAAGTGCGTAAAAGCCGTAATATACTGACCTATGAGAGGCTATTTAACGGTATAAATTACTTAGGCAGTTGGTAAAATTTGACAATAAATTAACCTGCTGGCATACTTTATCAGCCACGCATATTTGACAGAAGTATCCTTGTAAGAACTTGGCTTGATTATACAATATTGGTTATAACCACGCAAACATTCATGAAAATTGAATTATATAAAATTATTATTTGTCGTGGGGATTGTGAAAATCAAGGTTAATCATAGAAGTGCCGGTCTGTTCAAAATATTGGCGCATTTCTGACTTATAAGGTTCGGGTATGCCTACTTCGTCCAAAGCAGCCAACATATTGTTAACCCAAGCGTCTCTTACTGACTGGTCAATGAGAAAAGACATGTGTCGCATAAGTAGCCGAGGATGACCACGCTCTATTATATAGCGAGAAGGTCCACCGAAATATTGAGTAATAAATAGAAATTGCCACTTTTTGCCCGGTTCAAGGTTTTCAGGGAAAAGTTGACGCAGTAACGGCTCTTTTTCAACTCTGGCGTAGAAGGCATCTACCAGTTTTTTGAAAAGCTCGTCTCCACCTAAATGCTCATAAATTGTTGTTTGCTCTTCTTCCATAATAAATTTATTTTACCTTTTACAGCCTCGAAGTGCAACCATTATTTTTCTAGCAAGTAATCATGGGCATCTCGTTGGGCAAAAGGCTCTCGGTTTGCCGGAGTAGTAGCATTGGAACGTATTTTTAGCCATCTAAATAGTAGCAGCCCCACCGAAATTGAAACAAAAGCGGTTTATTCTCTCCCAGAACTGGCTTTCCCCGCTGACGGAATATGCTTTGACAGCTTGAAGCGACCCTATATCTATTTCAACATGGTCAGCAGCCTTGATGGACATGCCACTACCGGAGAGGGAAGCGCGGAGGGGCTTGGCTCGGAAACGGACAGAACCTTGATGTACAAATTGAGGTCGGCTGCCGATGCGGTTTTATGTGGCGCTTCTACCTTCCGACGTGACCCTTTTCTACCGATAGTCAAGGATTGGCTGGCGGAGGAGCGTGCAAACTATTTCCCAGAATCGCCCCAACCGTTAGGCTGTGTGATAAGCAAAGACGGAAACTTGCCACAGGACAAAAAATTCTGGTGGGCGGGGCGGGATTCGCGGGTGGTTTTTTTAGGAGAAGGGGCTAAAGCAGAGTCGCTAAAATGGCTGGAAGAAAAGGCTCAGGTTTTCAGAGTAGGCTTAGATTCAGAGGGTAACCCAGAGCTTGCAGTTATGCTGGATATTTTGTACTCACAGCTAGGGGTTAAACGTTTGCTAGTAGAGGGGGGACCCACCTTGAATTATGCCCTACTTTCGCATGGATTCGGAGATGAGTTTTTCCTGACTACCGCTCCGCAGTTGCTAGGTGGCGGAAAGTTATCTATCATTAACGGAAAAGAAACTGGCTTCCCGGCGGTACTAAAGCTAGATTTGCTTTCAATCTATCGCAACCGAAGCGAGTTATTTCTACGATATAAAATACAATACGGCTAGGTTTAAACGCTATTTCTACTTGGGATAACCGGAAAAATGAGGTTCAAAGTTGGGCGCAAATCTGTTAAAAGATGGGCTGAGACCGCTAGTAGTAGTGCCGGGGCTACTGGGTACATGGTTGCCCGACTCTGCCCCTCGCGGCAAAATTGACCCGGTTTCGCACATCTACGATAACTTGCTGGATATTCTTAAAGCGGTAGGCTATGTTCCCGGTGTCTCGCTCTTTGCCTATCCCTACGACTGGAGACAGGATATGCGGCAGTTAGGGGCAGACTTAGGTGATTTTATAAGGGCGATTCGGGAATTAGGCGCAAGTGGTAAACTCACCAAACCCGCCAGCATGACCCGTCCGGGCGCAACAGACTCGGCATTTCGCGCTCTTTCTTCCTTTTTCAAAGCTTCATCTAATAATGCGCCAAAAATTGATTTTTCTAAAGTTGACATCATAGCGCATAGTATGGGGGGATTGGTAGCTCGTTCATACCTGCAAAATGGGCATTATCCCGAAGATGTGGCGCGGTTAGTCACGCTATCCACCCCGCATAGTGGCTTGATGGCAGCCTATTATGCGGCTATCGGTGGCGACAGCGCAAAAATAGGAGTTCCGCCGAACATTGCCGCCAATATGATGGGTATTATCCAAGCGCGGGAAGCGGGCTATTTCAGAAGCATTCCTCTCATCCTCCAATTGCTACGCGGAAAATATCAGGCGGATTTATTCAAGATTTTCAATCAGCAAATGCCCTCCGTCCAACAATTGCTCCCTACCGCTAAAGAACCCTACCTATACGCTTTATCAAACGGGCAAGAGGTTGCTTTCCCTTATGGCGGCAACCCTCCCAATACTTTCCTCGATGAGCTTAACGCACTACAAAGCCTGAAAAGCCTAAATTCTCTCGAAGAAATCTGGTGTTTTGTAAGCGCGTCCTACCAAACCCGTTTTCGGGCGCAGGTGCAGAACAATTACGCCCAAACCCAACCGCGTTGGAAATACGGCGAGCCTTTAACCGACCAACCAAGCCAAAGCTTTGAACCCGGCGATACGCTAGTAACTAACCGCTGGGGTCAACTACCCCTAGGAGATAGCACATTTTTGAATAATAAATACCGAGTTGTGGAAGTGGACAAGCAAATCGGAAAATTATTAAATCATGTGGAAATAGTCTATGACCCCGCTTCGCTCCGCTATATTCTCGGTCAATTATTGCGTGATGAAACTAATAACCCGCGTGTAATCGGGGCAGAAGTCTGGAACAAACCTTCGATAAATGCAAATAAAGTGGATTATTTTGGACTGTTTTTTTAGAACCTATCGAGAATAGCCCCACCCCATAACCCCGCTCTAAAACCGCTTCTCGCCCACCTGAAGTTAGTAGTGTCCGTAAAAACCTGTGGCAAAAAGCGGCTTTACAAGCAGGATTAAATCGGCTAATATTGAGCCGCACTCTAGTTAATAAAAAATTTAGAAGACATCAAAATGCCAACAAATAACAAAAAAAGAAAAAATCGCCCTTCGGGTCCTAGCCAAGAAGAACGCCGCCGCAAAGCCGCCAGCAAGCCATTAGGCGGGTCGGGTCCGCCGCCCGGATATGAGAGCAAACGCGGCGCATATAGTACCGGCGGCACCAATTACAACGCTGGTAGCAAACGTTTAGTACGTAACATGACCATCATAATGGCTATTATTATGTTGGTAGCCTTGTTAGGTTCGACCCTTGTCGGATTGATTGGTGGATGAACTGAACTATCGGATTTTACGTGGCATAATAAAGCACAAGCAATTTCGCAACAAACAAGCGCCGAGGTGCTTTCTTGTTATTATGTTGGTAGCGTTGCTCGCGGGAGGTCTTGAAACCCGCGCATATGCACAAGAAGCGCCACCGGGGGCGTATGCGGCAACTTCCAGCAGCGTCCCGTCTTACACCCGGTTACGTTATCTGACCCGTACTGAAACTGAAATGCCCCAAACCGCCAGCCTACCAGCCCCAACTACCCAACTACCCGATAATATATTCTACGCGGGAGAAACGGGACATTTTATTAAAGAGCCTTTCTTGAGCTACTGGCAAGCTAAAGGCGGCAGTAATTTACTGGGTAATCCTATTAGCGAGCAGTTTGCCCAAAACGGCTTGATTATGCAATATTTCGAACGCGCTCTGCTGGATTATAACCCGCAAGCAACAGGCGCATCCGCCGAAGTTGTAGGAGGATTTCTAGGAAGACATTTATTAGAGGCAAAAAGGCTAAGCTTTGTGCCTTCCACCGATTCCGGTTCTGCTACTAACCGCGTTTTTTTCAAGGAAACCGCCCATTCGATTTCGGGTAGCTTCAAAACCTATTGGGATAAAAACGAAGGATTAACGCTGCTTGGTTTCCCAATCAGTGAACCTTTCGATGAAACACCCGATTTGATTGTACAATATTTCGAGCGTGGTAGGTTAGAGTCCCTTTCCGGTGGTAACGTGCGTTTGAGTAATGCTGGGGATTTGCTGCTTGCCGCCAAAGGTTGGGAGCAACCGCTGAAGTTACCGCTTGATTTAAATATTGCGGATACGGAAATTTATCAAGGGCGTACCCTTTCGATTCGTTTGAGCAACATTGATAAATGGCTTCCCGATGAGTTAAAAGGCACTGTGGGCGACACCGAACTCAAGTTTGCGAAAGTCAACGATGTATATAAAGCTTTTTATCCGGTTGACCCTCGCATTGAACCCCAAACATATCTAATGTCGTTGGATTTTAGAGACCCAGCAGGACGTAGCAGACGCATCAGCCAGCCCATCACAGTAGTTAAATACGATTTTCCTTTGCAACGGCTCTATTTACCATCGGACAAGAGTATAACGCTAGATGCCGAAGTCGAAGCCGCCGAGGATAAACAGGTAGCTTTCCTCAACAATATTTTTACCCCACAACCGCTCTGGTCGGGGCTGTGGAGCTTGCCTAGCCCTAACGCTAACCCTGCCAACATTACTACCGAGTTTGCTCAACGCCGCGCCTATAACGACAGCCCAAATTTCAATATTTATCATGGCGGTATTGATTACGCCGAGTCGCAGGGTACTCCGCTTTTTGCGCCAGCCTCCGGGAAAGTAGTTTATACCAACCCTGATTTACAGGTTCGAGGCGGAACAGTTGCAATAGACCATGGGCTTGGCATTATCAGCTATTACTATCATATGTCCGCTATAATCGTGCAGAAAAATCAAACGGTAAAAGCGGGGGAGGTGTTGGGGCGAGTAGGCAATACCGGGCGCAGTAGTGGACCCCATCTCCATTGGGAAGTGCGGGTTAACGGCATAATTACCGACCCACGCTTATTTCAGAAACAAGACCTCTCTAAATAGATGTCCAGCACACCTTTTTTCCTTGATGAACGAGTCCAAATAACTCCCAACCTTATAACGGTGGATGGGGTCAATTATGCTGTTTCGGGAATCCGGCAAGCAAAGTTAGTAGAAGCGTCACCTGACCGTCAAAAAGGTTTGGCGTTGTTGATTGCAGGAGTCACCTGTCTGTTAATAGCCGCGGTGCCACTTTCTATTATGCTGGCAACCTTTTCTGCCAAAACCTCACTGACTACCCTAAGTCTCGAAATAATCTTTATTACTTTAACGACATTAATCGGTTTGGCGTTGTTGTTTGCTTCGCGCAAAACCCTCACAGCCAACCACCCGCGCTACATCCTGAAATTGGTTACAGCACAAGGCGAGATAAACGCTTTAACCACTCGCGAACATGCCTATATCGAGAAAATTGTTGCCGCTATACAATGCGCTATCCTGAACTAAACCTATCGTTTTTGGTTGCATTCATTCTAAATTATGGCAATAATAACCCCAAACATAGGCACAAAATACACAGCACAAATCAAACGGAGTAAATACAATGGAGAAATTTAGCGAGCGAGTTTGGTTGTTACGCGCTCCCAACCCCGGACCTATGACGCTAACCGGAACCAATACTTGGCTAGTGGGCGCGAACGGTGCGTTAGTTGTAATAGACCCCGGTGATGCAATCGAGTCACATATGTATGCGTTGGTAAGGGCAGCACAAAGCCTTGACTCGAAAATTGAGCGAATTATGATAACACATGGGCATCCTGACCATTATCCGGGCGCATTGAAACTGAAAGAGCTTTGCGGCGCACCGATAGCTGCTTATCGCGATTCCACCTTCCCGCATGATGAAGACCTTGTAGATGGACAACGCTATGCAGTAGCGGGGGTCAGCTTTATTTGTCACTTCACGCCGGGACATGCAGCCGACCACCTTTGTTTTTATCTCGAACAAGAAGCTGCACTATTTACGGGTGATAATATTCTAGGCTTTGGCACAACGGTAGTCGCGCCGCCAAAAGGTAATATGGGCGATTATTTGCGTAGCCTCACGTTATTACAACAACGGTGCAAAGACGCTAAGGTGATTTACGGAGGACATGGTCCTGCCATTACAAGCCCCGCAGCAAAACTCACCGAATATATCGCGCATCGCCAAAAACGCTTGGACATGGTAATGGCAACGCTCGTGGCTGGTTCGCAAACTATCCCTGAAATAGTAGCGCACGTTTATAAAGATACAGACCGCCGCATATGGCCTGTTGCCGCCCGACAAGTAATGGCACAATTACAATACCTTGAAGAACAGGGCAAAGTGGCAAGCAAAGAAGGGCGCGTTCCCACCCCTGAAGAAGACGAAATGCTAAACCCGGTAGGCATAATTGATGAGGTAGCTAGAGCAGAATTGGGCATCGGAGAGCGTGGGGAAATGCTGCGCTTTTACCGTATTTCACAAACTTAAATGCTATTCTTAGCAGTATTAATGCTATATAGTGAGGTATGGTAAAATATTACAAATTTTTTGCAGTATTCTTTCATTGCAATGTGCCTAAAAAGAATATGCTAAGCGGGATTTCAAAAAAGAATACATAGCAGCAGCTTTCACAAGGGAGTACATTTTTAGCATGAATTTGCAAGAACCAACCAAACGCGAATTAGATGAATCCATCCACGGCATTGAAGTTATAGAACATGAAATAGAAGAACGCCAACAGCATCACCCTCTTGGAGGGGTAAAAGAGAAATTGCTGGTCAGCAAAGGCTCTATAGTTGCCAGCATTCTATCAACCCTGTTTCTTAGAATAGGTAGCCGCACAAGTTTTGTCATTCTCGGCTTTTATCTTGGGAAAAACTTCGAATCGGCGGTTCTAGCGGTAATAGTCATTGAAGCTTTTTATATCAGCGAACTGGTATTCGCACCCATTATTGGCGCATTATCCGATCGCAAGGGGCGCAAGCCTTACATGCTATATGCCCCAATGATTGGTAGTATTGCCGTTCTCTTTTTAGCGCTCGCTTCGATTATTTTCCCTAGACCAAATGTAGGAGTTATAGACCTACCGCTAATTGCGTTGCTGTTGATGCTATTGGTAGGACGGTTGCTGGAAGGCATGGCAACTGCCCTTAATGCCCCGGCAAACCTCGGCTATCTTGCCGATGCAACTATCGGCGCAGAACGCTTGAGGGCGCGAGTAGTCACCGCCTTTGAAGTGGCAACTGTAGGTGGCATTTCGCTGGCTATTCCATTTGGCGGGCAGGTTTACAGGCTCATGGGAACTACCGGATTTGCGGTAGTTATCGCGATTTATGCTATTACTTACCTGTGCATCTACTTTTTTATGGAAGAAAGCCTGTCACGGGAAGAGCAATCCAAAGCGCACGGCTCAGTTTTAGAAAGTTTGAGCGTTATAAAGGAAAAGCGTATTTTCACCTTTATTCCGGCGTGGCTGTCAGTTAATATGTTTCTCGGCGCTGCCCTGACGCTTACAACCATTATCCTAGCGTATCCTACCCCCAACGTAGGCAAAACCATTGACCCGGTTACTTTCCCGCCACAAGCGCTCTCAACTGTGCAGTTCACCAATTTAGTGTTGCACGATTTTAAGTTTGCGCTTGCCGGGCAAGATGCCGATACACGCCATCCCAATCAGCTACTTTATGGCGGATTTACGCCCAGCGATGCCACCATGCTTGTGGGGACTTACGGTCTGGTATTTCTAGGCGGTATGGGAATTTGGATGTTGATAGTACCCCGTCTGCGCCGAACCACTGTGATGATGGTCGGTTTGATAGGATTGGTGCTTATCACTGCCATTCTGACTTTTTACAATTCGTTAGCTGATAATCCTGCTAACCTGACGGACGGGTCAAAAACTACTATACTGGTTTTATTGCCGCTATTGATACTAGGAGTAATCTTGATGAGCGGTTTTACGCCCGCTTCGCTGATTCACCTTGCAGCAATTTCAGAAACCCTACCGGGCAAACGCGGCGCAGTAATGGGCTTATACTCGGTTTTGCTTGGCGTAGGGCAATTTATCGGGGCATGGATTGGCGGCATTTTTGTAGATATGGGCGGCTTCTATGGCTTGATGATTTACTCTGCCGTGCTAAGCATTATTTCGTTAGGAAGTGTTTTATACATGCGCTCGCATAACCACGACCTGATTAAAAGTAGCGGTCACTAATTCAGTGACTACTCAGCAGGGACACAGAATTAACGAAAAGGGGGTAATAGGGATGTCCATTCCTCTTTTCCCCCCTCTAAACAGCTTCTGGATACTATCCAGACACATCTTTTTATCACACATCCGGGCAGAAATTGCGAAATTCACAAGCGGTACAACGCCCTCGTACTACGGTAGCATCGGGCATATTTTCGCGCTCAATCATACGGCGTATTTTATCAAGATTAAGTAGAACTGCTTTTTTGTGGGATTGCTCCAACTTCACCTCGATTGATTGCCGCGCCGGAATAAAGTGGATAAAAGACCGATTGACCGAGACTCCGTTCTGCTCCTCTATCAGCAAAGCATACGCCGCTAATTGCGCTTTGTAATTTGTGCCGACCACTGCGGAAAAAGAGCTTTTAAATTCAACCGGAATTGCCTCTTTGGAAGTAATAATCAACATGTCCAGCAGACCGCTAAGCCCCAGTTTTCCCGAGCGCAAGCGTACATTAAAATGACGCTCCCCTTCCTGCAAACCGTAGCTTTGCAGAGAACGCTGCGCTTCCAATTCGGCTACATTCTCATACAACAAATCCCCTTCCTCCATCTTATAGGTTGTCGGGCGACGGCGAGATAATCCTAGGCAGTAGGAAAAAAAGACTATACGCTGACAATACTCAAACTGGCGCAAATCACTAACTGTAATTGTTAAACTCATCTTTTATTCTCCTTTGCACCCCTAATACGGTTGTAAGTAATGTCATACAAAAAGAGGGTTATCCTCCTTTTTTTTGCAAAATAAAAATTCGGTGTTACATGAATACTATTCCCACCGAAAAGCAAAAGTTCGACAAAAATATTGAAATTGGTTTATTTGGAATCTTTTTGAGTGAGCATTAGTGGTAAAAAAGAAAAGGGTTAATTCTCTTGGCATGGATTCTGTGGGAAAGGGATATTGCCCTCGATGCGCCTTCGTTCGGTGGCGCAATCGGGGGGGATGGGGCTAATCCACCAT
>Ga0194047_10000298_pt1 | contig 33452 bp, 27 predicted proteins | sample JunL225m_MetaG_2_FD_160070 | JGI IMG/M metagenome (GOLD analysis project Ga0194047, IMG submission 160070) | Anoxic zone freshwater microbial communities from boreal shield lake in IISD Experimental Lakes Area, Ontario, Canada - Jun2016-L221-5m | ecosystem: Environmental > Aquatic > Freshwater... | reverse complement strand
TTTGATATTTAGTTGTTAGTTGTTGGTTTTTAGGGGCAAAAAAAAGAGGAACAACTTACGTTATTCCTCTTTTTCAGAACATTTGGTAGAACTTACATCATTCCACCCATGCCGCCCATTCCTGGGTTGCCCATTCCTCCGCCTTTTTCGTCTTCTTTAATTTCGGCCAACACACATTCGGTGGTCAAAAGCATAGAAGCGATAGAAGCAGCGTTTTCTAAAGCCACACGGGTAACTTTAGTAGGGTCGATAACTCCAGCAGCATATAGGTTTTCGTATTTATCGGTACGAGCATTGTATCCAAAGTCGGCTTTTCCTTCGCGTACTTTTTGAACAATAACAGCACCTTCAACACCTGCATTGATAACAATCTGACGTAATGGTTCTTCGATGGCACGTATCACAATGGCAATACCAGTGGTTTCGTCATCGTTAGCACCTTTCATTTTTTCGAGTCCGTCAATAGCACGGATATATGCCACACCACCTCCCGGTACAATGCCTTCTTCTACAGCAGCACGTGTAGCAGCTAAAGCATCGTCAACACGGTCTTTTTTCTCTTTCATTTCTACCTCGGTGGCAGCACCTACGTAAAGCACAGCTACTCCGCCAGCCAATTTAGCCAAACGTTCTTGCAGTTTTTCTTTATCGTAATCAGATGTAGTAGATTCTATTTGTACTTTTATTTGACCTACACGTGCAGTGATGTCGGCTTTTTTGCCTTTTCCGCCTACCACAGTAGTATTGTCTTTGTCGATGGTTATTTTTTCGGCATTACCAAGCATGGTCAAATCGGCATTTTCCAATTTGTAACCTCTTTCTTCCGAAATCAATGTACCTCCAGTAAGTATGGCGATGTCTTCTAACATTGCTTTTCTTCTGTCGCCAAATCCTGGAGCTTTTACAGCAGCTATTTTAAGCGAACCACGAATTTTGTTCACCACCAAAGTGGCTAATGCATCGCTATCCACATCTTCGGCAATAATCAAGATAGGTTTTCCGGTTTGTACTGCTTTTTCAAGCACAGGAAGCAATTCTTTCATACTCGATATTTTTTTATCGGTAATCAAAATCAATGGACTTTCCATCACCACTTGCATTTTGTCAGCATCGGTTACAAAATAAGGAGAGATATACCCTCTGTCGAATTGCATTCCTTCTACCACTTCTACAGTAGTTTCGGTACCTTTTGCTTCTTCTACCGTGATAACGCCTTCTTTTTTCACGCGTTTCATAGCTTCAGCTATCAGTTTACCAATGGTGTTATCATTGTTAGCCGAAATGGTAGCCACTTGTTCAATTTTTTTGTTGTCGTCACCTATTTTTTGCGATTGTTTAGCAAGGTTTTCAACCACAGCTTTCACCGCTTTGTCAATACCACGTTTCAAATCCATAGGGTTAGCACCAGCAGCCACGTTTTTCAAACCAGCTGTAACAATAGCTTGAGCCAAAACAGTAGCAGTGGTAGTACCATCGCCAGCTGCATCAGCAGTTTTGGAAGCTACTTCTTTCAACATTTGCGCACCCATGTTTTCTACAGGATCTTGCAATTCTATTTCTTTAGCCACTGTAACACCGTCTTTGGTAACGCTAGGCGAACCAAATTTTTTGTCGATAATTACATTTCTTCCTTTCGGACCTAAGGTCACTTTCACTGCATTAGCCAAAGCGTCAACACCTTTTTTCAGTTTGTCGCGAGCATCTACATTAAATAATATTTCTTTTGCCATTTTGTTTTTTTGTTAAAATAATTAGAATTTTTGAATTTTGTTTTTTCGAATTTAAACTTAAACGATAGCGAAAATATCGCTTTCTCTCATAATAAGCACATCTTTACCGTCCACTTGTATCTCGGTACCAGCGTACTTACCATACAATACTACGTCACCAACTTTCACAGTCATTGGTTCATCGGTTTTACCTGCACCCACCGCAATCACTTTACCGCGTTGAGGTTTTTCTTTAGCTGTATCAGGAATGATGATTCCTCCAGCGGTTTTTTCTTCAGCGGCAGCCGGTTCTATAATCACTCTGTCTGCCAATGGTGTAATACTACTTTTACTAGTTGTTTTTGCCATTTTTATTTATTTATTAAAAGTTAAACTTAGTTATTAAAATTAGTTTTTTCGTTTGCCTCTAGTCAGATATTGTACCAAAGTAAAATATCGGACAAAATTGCAGTCAATTAGTCAGAAAACAAAAAAAATGTCAGAGATGAGGTTGCCATCCTGACATTTTTTAAGTGTTGTTTAGTTATTTTTTATTTTTTTTCGGGTTTTGGAGCTTGTGCTGGTGCAGGCGTAGGTGCATTTTGTTTTACAGGAGCTGCTGCCGGAGCAGGAGCGCCACCAGTGCTTTCGCCTGCCATTTTACGCGATACCGACTCAGTACCTGCTGCTTGAGTTGTTCCTTCAGCTGGTTTGTTATATGCTGTTGATACTAGGCTAAGCACCAATAATGCGATAGCAAGTGTCCAAGTCGCTTTTTCTAAGAAGTCGGCTGTTTTGCGAACGCCCATTACTTGGTTGGATGATGAAAAAGAAGAAGCTAAACCTCCGCCTTTTGAATTTTGTACTAAAACGACTAATATCAGAAGAAGACAAACGATGATGATTAATACTGAAATGATGGTTCCCATTGTTGATTTTTGTTATTATTTATTGCTTTGTTGATTAATTAATTTCCTCAAATTTTTTATTTGGGCTGCAAAGTAAAGCCTTTTTTCTGGATATTTCAAATGTAAATTTTCGTAAGCCTTCAAAGCTTTGGTATAATTGCCTTGCAAAACATATATTTTTGCTAGTGTTTCGCTCACAAAAGTGATGTCATCGGCCACCGATTGTTTTGCTTTATTCACCGGATTATAGAACTCTACTTTAGGTCGGCTTATCTTAGGTTCTTCTTTGATAAACTTATCAATCAAGGTAAATGCGTCTAATTTGGTTTCACTAGGCTCGGTTTTTGTTTTTGGCTTTTCTACTTTGGTTTCACCGGTTTCCAGATGTTTCAACCAATCAACAAACGACAAGGACTCGATGGTTAACGGTGTTGTTTCGGTTGGCTCTTCAGCCGATTCGTTTTGAGGGGTGTTCAACACAAAGTTGGTGGAAACCGTTTCTTGTTTTTCGTCCTCCTCTGGCTTAGGAACAAATAGCGGAGGTTGGCTCAAAATTTCTATCTCGTAACTCGAGTTCACTGCTTCCGAAATTATTTCCCTTTCCAGATTTCCCAATCCCGTTTCACGGGTTTCAATTACCAATGGCACTTCTTCAATCGTTGGCTCCGCAATTGGTTCAATGCTCGGCTCTTCTTTCTGTTCAGGAACTTCGACAGGTTGCTCTTCTTCCTTGAGCTGTTGTTCAATCACTTCGGCCACCTTCTCTTCGGCTACGACTATTGGTGGAAGTTCAACAATTTCAACCTTGGTTTCAACAATAGGAATATCCTCAATTACAAGTTCTATTTTATGTTCAGCCACCTCTTCCAGCACACTAGTTCTCACTTGCTGTTCAATCTGCTTCTCCACCAATTTCTCCTGAACCACTTCAATCGGAAGTATTGGCTCTTCTTCCATTTGTTTTGTAATCAACCGATGCAACACCTTTCTATCAGTGGCATGCGCAGCAGTTACCTTCAGTTGATTATTGTAATGAATGCTACTTTGATTGTGCAAACTTTTTGCATACAGCAAATGTGCAGTTTGAAAATAAGGAAAGTCCTTTACCAATGAAGCTAACAATACGGCATCCTTTTCCGATAATTTATCAGGATTTTCAACGTACGATATGAATTGATTTCTATTCATGCCTTACCAATCATTCAAAGCCTTGTTAAAAATATCTTGAACCAATTGATCATTTATATCTTTTATCAAGTCGTTTTCTTTTGACGATAAACTTTCGTTGCCTTTGTAATCAGCAAAGCGCGAAAAAGTTTGTTCGAAATTTTTCTTAGGGTCGAATGAGCAAGTGTATTTTACACTTATCGTTATCGTCAATCGATTTGATGCCGACTGGTCGTTACTTTGTAAGGCTGTTGGAGCAGTTACATAACCAGTAATGCTACCTTCGAAATTCAAATCGCCTCCTTTATTTACCAATCCCAATCGTGTCTGCGAACTTAGTTTGTCGCGCAATGCCTCGGTAAAAGCTTGGCTCATACTTGGCGGAGCCAGTGATGCATTGTTCTGAAAATACTGTACCGAAACTGTTTTTGCTTCGGGAGGAATGGAAGCACCACTAAACGAATAATGAACCTTGCAACTAGATAACATCAGACAAACAAGCAGACAACTGTTTATCAATGTAAGTTTCAAAAAATGATTCATTCTCTGGATGTTTTCCAATTTCATTTACTTATTCGATTTACGCTTTCTTTCAATCGGAGCTTTTGGTGTGAATGATTTTTGTTTTGTATAAACAGGTTCGGTAATATGATAGTCGTCAATCTTGCGATACAAGGTACGTTCGGCTATTCCTAATTCTTGAGCCGCCTTTTTTCGTTTGCCTTTATGTTTTATTAAAGCTCGTTTTATCAGTTCAGCTTCTACAGCTTGCAACGAAAGAGGCTCTTCCATTACTTCCTGCACAGGTATTTGCTCTTGCACCTTTTTCACCACTGTGGTTGGAGCATTGTATCCCAACTGAATTGGAGTTTCGGCTGTTCCTACTTCTTGATAAAGCTTTTTAATTATTTGAGCATTCTCTGGTTGAAAATCCTGATTGAGTTGACTGTCGTTTTCGATTAAGTCAACAACAATTTTCTTCAAATCTGTTAAATCTTTTTTCATATCAAACAGCACTTTATAGAGTAAATCCCGTTCATTAAAATCACTATTTGCTTGCGCATTGTTGTTCATTACCACTGGCAATTGCGATATCTGTTGCTGTGGTAAATAGCTAACCAGAATACTTGCATTGATATCTCGTTGCTTTTCAATCACCGATATTTGTTCAGTAATGTTTTTCAATTGACGAACATTTCCTTGAAAATAATAACTAGTCAAAAGTTGTTCAGCTTCAGCATCCAACTTGATAGTAGGCATTCGGTATTTGTTTGAAAAATCGGAAGCAAATTTACGGAACAATAAAAAGATGTCTTGTTTGCGTTCGCGCAAAGGTGGAACATTGATAGGCACTGTGTTCAATCGGTAATACAAATCTTCTCTGAATTTCCCTTTTTCGATGGCTTGAGGAATATTTACATTCGTTGCGGCCACTATCCGAACATCAGTCTTTAAAACTTTAGAAGAACCGACTTTCATAAACTCTCCCGATTCGAGCACTCTAAGTAGTCGGGCTTGTGTAGCCAAAGGCATTTCGGCTACTTCGTCCAGAAAAATAGTTCCACCATTAGCTACTTCAAAGTAACCTTTACGTGCTTCGTGAGCACTTGTGAAAGAACCTTTTTCATGACCGAATAATTCTGAATCTATCGTTCCTTCGGGTATAGCACCACAATTAACAGCAATGTACTGCCCGTGCTTACGAGCGCTAAGCGCATGAATAATTTGAGGAAAAACTTCTTTTCCTGTTCCGCTTTCTCCAGTAATAAGCACTGTTAAATCAGTTGGTGCAACCTGCTTCGCAATATCAATTGCTCTGTCGAGCAATGGCGAACTACCAATGATTCCGAATCTGTTTTTAATCTCTTGAATGGTCATATAAATATATTTAAATTTTTAATCAATAGCTTTCCCTATAAGGGTTCCGCCAGTGCAATTGTCTACAAGTACATTAACGTAATCCCCTTTTTTATGATTCTTTTTCGGAAAAACAACCACTGTGTTTTGTGAATTTCTTCCGTACAATTCTTCTGACGATTTTTTGGAAACTCCTTCTACAAGCACCCTGAAAACTTTCCCAACCCCTTCTTTAGTTCGTTCTGCAGAATGTTTCAATTGCAAATCTACAATTTCTTGAAGTCTTCTTTTTTTAATCTCTTCTGGCACATCGTCTTTGTAGGTGCGTTCTGCCAATGTTTTCGGGCGTTCGCTGTATGCAAACATATATCCGAAATGGTATTTCACCTCTTCCATTAGCGAAAGGGTGTCCTTGTGTTCTTCTTCTGTTTCTGAGCAAAAGCCTGTGATGATATCCATCGAAATAGCTGCATCTGGAATAATGGTTCGGATTGCTGCAATTCTGTTGAGATACCATTCACGGGTATAACCTCTGTTCATCATCTCAAGTATTCTCGAATTGCCCGATTGCACTGGCAAATGCACATAACTGCAAATGTTATCATGTTTTGCAATGATATGAAGCACTTCGTCACTCATGTCTTTTGGATGAGAAGTGCTGAATCGAACTCTCAAATCAGGATGAATGAGTGCTACTTTTTCCATCAATTGAGCAAAGGTAGTTGCTTCTGATAGCTCTTGTGCTGTGGGGTTTTCTTTTTTCAAACCTCCACCTGTCCAGAGGTAGGAGTCAACATTTTGACCAAGTAAAGTTACTTCTCGATATCCTTTCTCGAACAAATCTTTTGCTTCGTTAACTATGGATTCTGGGTCTCGGCTTCGTTCGCGTCCTCTGGTAAAAGGAACTACACAAAATGCACACATATTATCACATCCACGAGTAATGCTTATGAATGCGGTTACACCATTACTTCCCAAACGTACAGGAGCAATGTCGGCATAGGTTTCTTCCTTCGAAAGTAAAACATTTACCGCTTTCTGCCCGGTTTCTGCTGTTTCTATTAATTGGGGCAAACTTCTGTATGCATCCGGACCAACAACGATGTCTACCAATTTCTCTTCTTCCAGAAATTGAGATTTCAGTCGTTCGGCCATACATCCCAATACTCCGATAATTAAGTCAGGATTTGTTTTTTTAGCTTTTCTGTATTCGGTTAAACGTTTACGAACGCGCTGTTCGGCTCCTTCGCGAATAGCGCACGTGTTAACGAATATTACATCTGCTTCAAAAAAATCCTGAGTAGTAGAAAATCCTTGATCTTTAAGTATTGATGCAACAATTTCGGAATCTGAAAAATTCATAGCGCAACCATAACTTTCTAGGAAAAGTTTTTTTCCTCCTTTGGTGGCAGGCGATTCTATCATTAAAGCCTCACCTTGTTTACTTTCGTCTATTTCTTTGTTTTCGTGCATCTTTATTTTATGGGTTGCAAAAGTAGTCAAAAAAACGAAACGTGACAAAATGTCAGTTTATTTAAGTGTTTTTTCGGTTTCCCTTAGGTCACAAAGTAATTAAAGTTGAATTTGATTGATCAATAAGAATTGCTAATTTTCCCTGATTACTTTTAGGGAATTCAAGATTTCTTCCTTTAAATGTTCAAAAACATGTACACTTTGCTTATTCATTGTTTTTTCCAGACACAAATTTGATTACTTTGCTAATCTTACTCCTTCGTTAATGTGCTTTGTTTTCTTTTTTATTCTAGTTTATTTGTTAAAACAATGAGGTTTCTTTTGACCTTTTTAAGTCTAATTTTTGGGAACATTAATTAAATGAACAATAGAATTCTAAATGGCTGATTAATATCATAGTTTATGGAAGGAGGTATAAATAGTTTTACACCATAAAAACTAAGTTAAGCTTATGCAAATAGATAAAATACTAGTTTCGATATTTCAGCGGGCATTTAAATCTATAACGGATGAGATGAGTATATCGCTGACCAAAACAACGCGGTCGCCTATATTGTGCGAAGCAAAAGATTTTGTAACGGGCTTGTATGATGCCAAAGGACAAATGCTGGAACAGACGGAAAACCTGCCAATACTGTCGTTTTCGCTGGGTCCGGTGTGCAGGGTGATACTGGAGCAATACGGAAATGATATACATGAAGGGGATGTGATTATTCATAATGATGTGTTCACGATGGGTAATCAGAACAATGATGTGGCGATATTTAAACCGATATTTCAGGAGGGGGTGCTGGTTGGATGGTCGGCAGCGAAAGGACATCAGGCGGATATAGGCGGTGCGGTGCAGGGAGGGTATAATCCGAATGCCACGGAAGTGTGGCAGGAAGCGTTGCGGATACCTGCTGTGAAACTGTATGAGAAAGGCAAACTGCGGAAAGATGTGTGGAGTTTGATATTTGCAAACATCCGCCTGACGATGGTGCAGGAAGACATCAAGGCACAGATTGGAGCTTGTACGTTGGGAGAACGGAGGCTTCAGGCTTTTGTGGGAAAATACGGATTGGACGTTTTTGAATCGCATAAGCAGGCGTTGTTCGATTCGACCGAAAAGATGATGCGTGCGGAAATTAAAAACATTCCGAATGGGGTGTATAAGGGAGGAAGCATGGTGTATTACGATGGGAAACACAAAGGAAGTAAATTCCCAATTAGGACGGTGATTACGGTGAAGGATGAAGATATTACTTTTGATTTTTCGACATCTTCGCCACAAACGAAAGGGTTTGTAAATGGAATTTATACATCCACCTGTTCGGCTATTACGCTTACATTTTTGCAAATGGTGAATCCTAATATTCCTCATAACGAAGGAATGATAAAGCCTTTAAAATATATTGTTCCGGAAGGAACGATATTGAATGCATCGTATCCTGCGGCTACTACATTCGGCAATCATCTTTGTCCGCAGGTGGCAGATGCAATATTTAAAGCGTTGGGTCCTGCGGTGCCGGAGCGCATTACTGCAGGATGGAACCACTTGTTGTGTTCGCTGTTTACAGGCAATCATCCGCGTACAGGGAAAAAATATGTTGACATCTGTTTTCTTGGATTAAAAGGAGGAAGCGGAGCGATGAAAGGAGATGACGGTTACGACCACATAGGAATGATTGACGCTTCGGGGGGAGTGCTCGATCAGGACTATGAAATGTACGAACAGCAGACACCACACATGATCGTTCAGCATGAATATTTATGCGATTCGGGCGGTGCGGGGCAATGGCGGGGCGGACTCGGAACGGTGACTCAAATTATGCTTCGAGGAGATGATACTACGATGGTGGTGTTTGGTGATGGAGATGTGGAGCCTAATTATGGCTTGTTTGGCGGGAAAGGAAGTGTGCTGAATAAAATTGAATTGAGAAGCCCATCCCCAACCCTTCCCAAAGGGAAGGGAGCGACAAACGCAAAATCCGCGAAAAGTAAAACTAATTCGGCAACAATTCCTCCCCTTCGGGGAGGTAAGGAGGGGCTGATAGTTCCGATGAGTAAAGATATTATAAATGGGATACCAAATAACACTTTGTATCTTCAGATAGCTGGTGGTGGTGGCGGATACGGAAATCCTAAAAAACGAGATAAGGAAAGAGTAAAGCAGGATGTGAGGAATGAAGTGGTGTCGAAGAAGGCAGCGAAGGAATTGTATGGACTAAAAAAATAAAATCATGAGTCATGAGATAATTTTACCAGATGGTTGGCCCACACCAAAAGGGTATTCAAATGGGATACTTGCTGTAAAAGGAAGAACACTTTATCTTGCCGGTCAGGTTGGCTGGACACCGGAAGAAAAATTTGCAAGCGATAAACTGGCTCCTCAATTTGAACAGGCGCTGAAAAATATTGTTGCAGTTGTAACCAAAGCAGGAGGCAAACCGGAACATATTTGTAAAATGACTTGCTTCTGCAAAGACCGTGATCAATACCTTGCATCACGAAAAGAACTGGGGAGAATTTGGAAAGATGTAATCGGAAATCATTACCCTTGCATGAGTATGATTTTTGTGGTGGACCTATTGGACCATCCCGCATTGATAGAAATAGAAGCAACCGCTGTAATACCCGACTAATGGATTTCGAATTAAACGACCTGCAAAAACAGGTACAGCAAGCCTTCAAAGATTTTGTTGACCGCAAGGTGAAATCACAAGCTGCAGCAATTGATGAAGAAAAAAAGTTTCCTCATGATTTATTTAAACAAGTTGGAGAACTTGGTTTTTACGGGATGCGTTACCCCGAAAGTGCCGGTGGTACGGGGTTGGACATCACATCGTATTGTTTGGCAGTAATGGAATTGTCTCGAGGTTCGCTTTCTCTTGCGGCATCCTGCACGATGCAATCATTGATGGGGACTTACTTTTTGTATCGTTTTGGTGATGATGAAATACGAAATACTTATTTTGCGGAAGCAATAAAAGGAAATAAGATTGGTGGTATCTGTATGACAGAACCCAATGCTGGAAGTGATTTACTGGCTGTAAAAACCATAGCCAAAGTTACGGAAGATGGTTTTGTTTTAAACGGACAAAAAACTTGGATTACATCAGCACCGGTTGCTGATTTTTTTACTGTACTTGCAAGAACTGATAATCATGAACAGCTTTCTATCTTTTTTGTGCCTGCGAATTTAAAAGGAGTACTGGTTGGCAAAACTATTGAGAAAATGGGTGCGTGTGGCTCTGTGACCAGCGAAGTTAGTTTTGATAATGTAGTTCTTCCGAAAAATTATTTACTTGGACAAATAGGTGGAGGAACGAAATGCCTGATGGAGATACTAGCTGAAATACGTATCATGACTGCTGCACTTGCGATTGGAGTTGCCACAGCTGCTTATGAAGATGCTGTGGAATATGCAAAAACGAGAGAGCAATTTGGAAAACCAATCGGATCGTTTCAAGCCATGCGTATGAAATTTGCTGATATGTCTGTGCAGTTAGAAACCGCCAAACACTATGTGTTTTATGCAGCATGGTTAAGTGAAAAGAATATGCCTCGACAACGTGAATCTATGATTGCAAAATTATACGCTTCGGAATGTGCTAATGATATTTGCGACCAGGCAACCCGAGTTTTCGCTTCCTATGGTTTTGCGATGGAATACCCTGTACAACGCTATTTCCGTGACGCCCGATTTACCTTAATCGGTGGTGGTACATCAGAGATACTGAAAAACAATATCGGGAAGGGGATATTGGAAGTATAAAGAGTTTTAAAGGGTATGGAGACATTTCATATTCTTAGCTTTATAATTTCTTCATTCAACAAATAATAGCATTTGTAATGTTTCGTTATATTCATAATGAAGGTAACCCTTTCTTGAGACACTCTCCTCCCCTATTGTCTTTCGGAACAACACGTCCAACCTAGTTGCTAATCAATATTCCGATTTCATTTTAAGAATTGAGAGGGAGCTAATTTCATTCCTAAAACAGAAACCTCTAAAATGACATAAGTTCCGCAAAGGCTGATTAATATCATAGTTTACTCCTGTAAGTATAAATAGTTTTGTAAGACGAAATTAAATTGAAAGTCAACAAGAGTATGGAAACAGCAGAAAAAGAAATGCGGTTAATAATGGATGGTTCGGAATTGATTGTAGAATCGGTTGCACGGGCTGGGGCAGATGTTTTTATTGGATACCCGATAACGCCTGCCAACCTTTTATACTCGTATTCTCAAGAACGTCTTCCTTCTTTTTTTGCTGCACCTGACGAAATATCCACTCTTCAATGGATGTGTGGTTATGCTACTACAGGCAAGTTTCCTGTAACTGCTTCTTCCTTTCCCGGATTTGCGCTGATGCTGGAATCGATTAATATGGCGTATATGATGGAATTGCCAATGCTGATTATCCTTGTACAACGTCTGGGACCTGCTACAGGAACTGCTACCTGCGGTGCTCAGGGAGATTTAGGTTTGTTACAAGGAGCTATTTCAGGAGGGTTTCCTTTACCAGTTGTAAGTATCAGCAGTATGAAAGACTGCTGGGAAATGCCCGCAAAGGCTATGAAAATGGCTATTGACCTAAGAACACCGGTAGTCCTCCTCACTTCGAAAGAAGAGATAATGACCTTGTCAAGTTTCTCGGTGAAAAATTTACCGGAAATAAAAAAGATAGAACGCACATTTTATAACAGCACAGAAACTTATATGCCATACAAAACAGGAGCTACACTTGTTCCTGAATTTTTGCCTGTGGCCAATACAGAACATCAAGTGAGATTTACCGCTTCCACTCACGACCAAAAAGGAATCATACAAAACACTTCGAAAGAAGCGATAGACAACACAAAGCGACTGGAGTACAAACACCGTCAAAACAAAACAGAGCATTTGTTTTACGATTATGATGAGCAAAGTGGGGCGGATACTTTAGTAGTGTCATATGGAATAACAAGTGCAGCCTGCCGTGAAGCTGTGAATGCTGTAAGAGCAGATGGACACAAAGTATCGATGCTGATTGTAAAAACAATGCTGCCTGTACCTCCTATTTATTTCGAAATAATGGATAAGTATAAAAAAGTGGTGATAGCAGAAGAAAATCTTACAGGGCAATTTAAGAACATTCTTTTTGGCGAACGGGGAAATAAAAATGTGTCAGGTGTAAACGGAATAGCTGAAATGATAACACCTGCAAGAATTGCAGAAGCTATCTTATCAAAATAAAAACGGAAGATGAAAAACTTTTTAACAGATGCGCCATTACCTTTCTGCAAAGGATGCGGCCATAACCATATAGCGGCAAACACAGAAAAAGCATTGCAATTGTTGGGTTACGACCCAATGAATGTAGTCTTGGTAACCGACATTGGATGTCATGGAATCATTGACAAATCATTTTTAACACATACTGTTCATGGATTGCATGGCCGTTCAGTTGCATTGGCGACAGGTGTTTCGGCAGCACTCAACAATCCAGATAAAAAAGTAATTGTATTTATTGGTGACGGAGGAGCAACGATTGGTATGCAACACCTGATAGATGCTGCGCACAATGGGTTTAACATGACTGTGGTGATTCATAATAACTTTCTGTACGGTATGACTGGAGGACAACCCAGCGAGTTCACTCCGTTTGGATTTAAAACACCTTACCTACCCGATGGTGGTAAAAAGACGGGTTATGATATTTGCAAATTAATATCTGCTGTTGACGGTGTATCGTATGTGAGCAGGCTGGAAGGTATCTCTGATTTTTCGAAAGAACTGGCAGAGGCATTTTCGAGAAAAGGTTTCTCGTTGGTGGAAGTAATGGAAATTTGCCCAAGCTATGGTGTGAAAGCAAATCCGGGAATGAAACTGTCGAAAGTGGTAGAATCGGCAGGATTAAAAATTGAAAAATTTGTTGACAGAGGAGAAACAGAAGCTTATCAAACGACAGTGAAAACTGATTTGAAATCATTGTTTCATGAAGAAGATGCAATAAAGACATTATTTCCTACCCAACTGGAAAAGCCTATTCGTATGATGCTTTGTGGTTCGGCAGGAGAAGGAGTGCAGGCAGCAGCAGAATTCTTGTTGAAAGCCGGAATTACTTCCGGATTGAACGGAACAAAAAAGGGAAGTTACCCGGTGACTGTAGGGGTAGGGTTTTCGGCAGCAGAGGTAATTCTCTCATCAGAAGAAATACTTTATACCGGTTCACCTAATCCTGATGTGATGTGTGTAACATCGGCTGACGGACTTGAATACGCTCGTAAAACAATTGCCAATATGAAAGGAGGGAAACTGTTTATTGACAGCTCGCTTACAGCACCTGAAACAAAAGCAGAGGTTGTTTATTTTCCATTCAGGGAAAGAGGGGGAGCAAAAAACTCTTCACTATATATGATATTTTATTTTCTTAAAACAACAGGGATGATACCGATGGATGCATTGCTTTATGTGTTTGCAGAAAATAAAATTGCAAAGAAATTTGATTTACCTAAAATGTTTGAATTGCTAAACGAACCCTACACAGAGGCAATGAGAGACGAAACAAAAACGATTGCTTAAGAAATGAGTTTTATAAAATCATACGGAATAGCTTTACCTCATTTCAGAATTGAGGATAACATCCTTCATCCGAAAGGAAGAAAAGGTGTGACCAAAGCAATTTGTTTTTCGGATGAGGATATTATTACTTTGGCTTATGAAGCCTCGCAGGGAATTCCAAAAGATGATGTTGACGGAATATTTTTCGCAACGTCAAATCCTGTTTTTCATAACCGCTACCATGCTTCTTACCTTGCTGATTTATTAAATCTGAAACAAGGAATAACAGCACTTGATTTTACAACTGGAGCAAGAAGCGGGACTGATGCATTGCTGCTTGCAAGTGAATTAATAGATGGAGGGAAATATAAAAACATATTAGTAATTGCCGCAGATGTTCTATTTCCGGAAATAGGAAAAGAACTAACAACACCATTTGGACATGGAGCATGCGCCTTATTATTGAGTGCAGAAAACGGAACATCTGAAATTACTTTTGCGAAATCGTTTAGTTCGGCACTTGCTGAAGAATTTGTTTACAAATCGAGTTCTGTACAATACGACCCGAGATTCAGCAGAGATGCAGGATTTAAGAATAACCTCACTTCTTCATTAAAAAACCTGGTTGTTAATCCTAAGTCGTTAGATGCGGTGATACTTAATTCGCTTTATGCGCGGATGGCTGGAGGAATATTTGCAAAAGAAGGATTTGAAGAAAGCCAGTTTGCAAAGGATACTCTAACTTCGAAGATAGGAAATACTGGATGTGTGCATGCGTTGCTCCTATTGATTAACGAACTGGAGAATGGCAAGAAAAATATTTTGCTGGCTGATTATACTAACGGGACAAATTATTTTGTGGTAGAAACTAAAGGGACAATTAAAAGTAAATGCTTGCAGGAAGAGTTGGCAAAATTTGATTTGATTGCGAGTTACCAAGATTATCTGTTATTGAACAAAGCGGGAAATTTTAATGCGGACAACTATACCACCAAAGAAATGTTTTCATCTGAAATGCTGATGGAACGAGAGAAAGCATCATTGCTTTATTTGAAAGGTTTTAAATGCGCAGCATGCGGAACGGTTTATTTTTTGAAAGCTACACGTTGTAAAAAAGGCAAATGTGAAAAGGTAAGTACTGTGCAATTGAACAAAACCGGCAAGGTGTACACATTAACGAGTGAACATTATTTCCCTGCTTCCTTCCCTCCTATTACGATGTTGGTAATTGATTTGGATGGAGGAGGAAGGGTGACCGTGCAACAAACGGATACGATGTTTCCTGAAAAGAATACAATAGAAATAGGTACGAAAGTGAAATTGGTGTTGAGGAAGATGATGGAGAATGATGGGAAACCGAATTATTTCTGGAAGGCGGTATAAGATTTGAAATTGCAGATTGCAAATTACAGATTGCAGATTGCAGATTTGGGATTTAGGAATTAGGATTTGGAGATTTAGGATTAACTTTACGAAATACGAATAGTACAAATTTACGAATAGAGGGAGTTTACGAAATACGAATTGAACGAATATACGAATAATGAGATGTGAGAGAAAAAAGAGGCCCCGAGAGGGGCTTTTTTGGTTTTTGGGGAGATGACTGGAGGGACGATGCAGGAAGTTATTAATCTAAAATGTTTTTAATTTTTTTCTTGAGTTCTGGTAATATTTCTTTTCCAAACCACTCATTTTTTGCTAACCAAATATTGTTTCGTGGTGAAGGATGCGGAAGTGGAAAGTACTTTGTAAATATGATTTGAAATTATGAACAGTATCTGTCAAAGTATTTTTTGCTTTGTCTTTTAAGTAATAGTTCTGTGCGTAATTTCCGATTAGTAATATGAGTTCGGCATTAGCCATCATTGCTAATAATTTGTTGTGCCATAAAGGTGCACATTCAGGTCGTGGTGCTAGGTCTCCGGTTTTACCTGTTCCAGGATAACAAAAACCCATTGGCATTAATGCGATTTGGTTGGCATCATAAAAAGTTGTTTTATCAATTCCTAACCAATTCCGAAGGTTATCACCACTTTTGTCGTTCCAAGGTATACTTGTCTTATGAACTATTCGTCCAGGTGCTTGTCCGATTATTATTATTTTACTTTTTGAACTTGCAGCTATAATTGGATTAACTCCGTCTTTAAGATGAGGTAAGCATTCTTTACAGTTTCTTATTTGTCTTATTAGTTTGTCCACTTACTATCGTCTTAAAATTGCTGATAAAATCAATAATGCGCTATAAAACTTATTTTTATAGCACATTTCATTTCCAAATTGGCAGGATTTGGACTATAACTTAGCTTTTTCATTAGCGTATATTTATTTTAGCTTACCTAATTATCATTTTCAATCACAAATATACATCAAAATTTAAATCCTAGCCCAAAACATGGTTTGTAAATGGGTATCATTTTATTACTGCTGATAGATACCCAAATGGGGTAGTTCTCATTCAAGCTTTTTGCCAAAACTTGCGCTTGAAGGACAAAAAAATGGTGGTTTTGCACTAGTTTATCATTTTTCTTGTTTTTGATTAATTATTAATTCTTTCTTATTTTATTGATTTTTAATTAATCTAACAGATTCAAGTGTTTCTCATTCTTGTAATATTTTTCGAAAAATGGCCCAAAACCATTTTCCAAACCCAAAAAAGTTTTTTCAAGACTGAAAAAAGTTTTTTCAAGGTCCAAAAACATTTCACAGCATCAAAAATTCTTTTTTCCGCTTTATCATTCACTCCAATGAAACCGAAAAAAGTTTTTTTGGTTAAAATGCTCATTTGGGGCTTTTGAATTTTTTTTTGGAAGAAATCCATCTTACTTTTATTAGTTGTTCATTTCGTAAGTCAACCTAAAAACAAGTATTTTTTTGTCCTCTGGTTGGTAGTGAGTACACCACCTAATAAGGTTAGGAAAAAGAAAATGGAAATCAGACCATTTCGGATGGAATTCTCTAAAATTTGGATGGGATTTTCTATTAATTGGCTGAGATTCTGAATTACTATTCTGCAAAATTTGATGGGATTCTCTATAATTTTAATTGGATTCTCTACTATTTGGCCGGGATTTTCTACTAATTGGTTGGGATTCTGCATTGCTATGCTTCAAATATTGATGAAATTCTCTATTATTTGAATGGGATTCTCTACTATTTAGCTGGGATTCTGAATTTCGTTTTTTACCATTTTTATTAATACCGAATGATTTCTAATTTTTTTGGTATTAAATGAAAAGGAAATAAACGTGTGACGATTAATTGTCTATACGAAATACTAATCATACGAAGGTACCAATGGTAGCTTCTTTGTGCCTTTGTTTCCTGTCCCGACCCTTCGGGAGCGGTGAGTCTTAAATCCTCCATCAATCAAAAACTCATATCCGCTTATTAAATCTATTCATAAACGGTTTTTCAATCAACCGAAAACCAAGGTAACTAATAATCACCACCAGAGGTGTGATGGCAAACACCACCAGGCAATACTTAAGCGGTGAATAAGCCGCTACGGTATCGAGTCCAATTAAAAAATAAAATATGATGAAGAGGATGATGCCATGCAATAAATAGGTGCTATAACTTATATCGCCCAAAAGTTTAAGCGTAGAACTTTTAAGCAATCCAAAGACCGTATTGCCTCCCGCCACCAGTGTGAATAAAACGATGATGATGAGTTTGCAAACAATATCGTTGGTAGTAAAAAACAAACCAATGGAGAAAAAGCAGACCAGCACAATGATGGAAGCAGGTAAGCTAGTGCTCCACTGTTTAAAAAACTTGGAATATTTATTTAATACCGGAGCGATGGTCCCACCTACGAATGAATAAACCACATCGCTAGTTAACCAATGTTGATTAAAAAAATTAACCACAAACACCACACTGATGAGGATGTAAAATAAGGAAGGTTTTTTGCGAAGAACGAATAAACCAATGATAGGCAGGGTGAAATAAAACAACCATTCGCAAGGCAACGACCATACCACGCCTGCATTCACAAAATTGGTGTTCTGAAAATTGTTTATCAAATCTTGTTTGTTCACTGTGAAAATAACCCAACTAAAAACAGAACTAAAAAATTCGGAGAACGAAACGTTCAAGGTCCATTGGGTAATGGTCATACAAATAAGGATGATAAGGATGACCGAAAAATAATACATAGGTGCAAGACGTACCAATCGCGAACGAAAGAAATAATGCCAATCGAATTCGCCCTCGTTGGTATTTAAAAGTTTCGACACAAAAAGAAAACTAGTAATCATAAAAAAAAGAGTAACCCCCGTTTGCCCCAATTGATTGTATAGGTTCGAATCGGGCGCTATCCAAATTCCTTTGGTGGCGAGGTAATGATGCCAAATGCTAGCATGATGAATAAACACCGACAATGCTAAAAATCCACGAAGCCCATCAATCGATTGATACCTTGCAGTGGTTTCAACAGGCTTAGCAATGCGTTGAATAACATAGCCAGTAGAAAGCGCAATGAGAAAGATACTAATTGCAAATAGTGGATGTAATGGATACATGTAAAATTTATTCTTATGGAGGCGAAAATTAACTAAGAATATTGATTTAACCATGAGTAGTACAGTTTTATTTTTACGGATGTGTGAAAATAGCTATCAGTAATAAGCCGAAAAGCACTATGCATGAAAACAGCAATGAGGCAAATTGGTTTACGATGACGATGCACTGCAACCAATCCTACCCAAATGGTTGTGGTTTGTAACAACCAACAAGTAAATTAATAGTACTTTTGTTGCCACTAAATCTGAAATTTTGGCTAAACACACACTTCAAGTTTCGTACGATTACGAATTTTTACTCATTGGCATTTCGTCACACGAAAAAGATTATCGTATTTGTTGGGCACTGAACAAGAAGCTCGAACTCGATTTGAAGAAAATCGAATCGCTAGAGATAAAAGGGAAAAAACAAACCACACCTTCTTATTTCTCGTTTTTTGTATTCGACAAGGAAGAAGATTTTTTAGAATATTCTGTTATCGCCAATTTTAGCGAAAACAAATCGCTCGATTCAAAAAACAATTCGCTATTTGGTGCCACCATCGACTCGAACGAACATCATTCGGAAAACGAACTGTTGATACCCGAACAAAAACAAATGAATTATTTTTTTGTTGTCAGAGGCGAGGTGGATGATGACGAAGCCGAAGAAATAGTAAAAAAAATAAAAGAAATAGATGTGGTGCTCACAGCAGTCCGCATCGACCCTACTCAACTAAAATCGAAACAAAATTTAATATTTTAATAAATGAAAAGAACAAAAATAGTAGCCACACTTGGTCCTGCATCAACAGCTATTGAGGTGATTGAAGAATTGATAAAAGCAGGAGTTAATGTATGCCGCATTAACTTTTCGCATGGGTCGTACGACAATGTATTGACACAAATAAACAATGTACGAGCCATTAACCATAAGCTAAGAACCCATGTAGCCATACTTGCCGATTTGCAAGGTCCTAAACTTAGAATAGGGGTGGTTGAAAACAATGGGGTAGAATTAATAGTAGGCAACGAAATAATAATTACCACCAAAGAATGCATAGGCACCGCTCAAAAAGTATACATCACTTATCCTCAGTTTCCGAAAGATGTAAAAGCGGGCGAAAACATTTTGATAGACGATGGCAAACTATTGCTGAAAGTAATTAAAACAAATGGAGTGGACGAAGTAAAGTCGGTAGTGGTTTATGGCGGTATACTTTCATCCAAAAAAGGAGTTAACCTGCCTAACACAAAAGTTTCGCTTCCATGTTTAACCGAAAAAGATTTAAATGATTTGGACTTTGCATTGGAACACAATGTGGAATGGATAGGATTATCCTTTGTTCGTTCGGTTACTGATATTGTGGATTTAAAAGCCATCATCCGTAAGAAAAACAAAACAGCACGAGTGATTGCTAAAATAGAAAAACCAGAAGCGCTGGAAGGCATCGATAATATTATCGATATGTCGGATGGCATCATGGTGGCACGTGGCGATTTGGGAGTAGAGCTTCCGATGGAACAAGTGCCTTTGGTTCAGAAAATGTTAGTGAAAAAATGTTTAATCGCTTCTACACCTGTCATCATTGCTACACAGATGATGGAAAGCATGATTACCAATTTTGCACCCACCCGTGCCGAAGTGAACGATGTGGCCAATGCAGTGCTCGATGGTGCCGATGCAGTAATGCTTAGTGGCGAGACATCGGTAGGTAAGTACCCGGTGAAAGTAATTGAAGCCATGAGCCGAATCATTACCAATGTGGAATCGGAAGAAGGAATTTATTACAAAGGCCACGAACCTTTTTTAAAAAATCAAACCTTTGTTGCCGACTCTATTTGTTACAATGCCTGTGTGATGGCCAAACAAGCCGATGTAAAAGCAATTGTTACCATGACAAATTCGGGATATACCGCTTTTAAACTTGCAAGCCAACGACCTCAAGCCAGTATCTTTATTTTCACCGATAATCATTCCTTATTAACTACACTCAATCTACTTTGGGGAGTGCAAGGTTTTTATTACGATAAATACGAGAGCACCGACCAAACGATTTCGGAAACCCTACAAATACTAAAAGAAAAAGGGCTTGTGAAAGAAGATGATTTGGTAATCAACATTGCAAGTATGCCAATGAAAGAAAGAGGGAGAACCAATATGCTTAAGCTTTCGCAAATTAAATAATCGAACCAAATTTTAAATGATGAAAAAAATCTATTACCTCAGTTCATGTTCTACCTGTGTGCGAATAATTACCGAACTAGGGCTGAACGAAAAAAACTTTGTTTTTCAAGATATAAAAACAGAGAAGATGACTGCTAATCAACTTGCTGAAATGAAGAAAATGGCGGGAAGCTATGAGGCATTGTTTAGCAGGGTGGCCTTGAAATACCGAGCACTTGGTCTCGACAAATTACAACTCGGAGAAGAAGATTATAAAAATTACATCTTGCAAGAATACACCTTCTTGAAACGACCTGTAATAATAATTGACGATAAAATATTTATTGGCAATTCGAAATCGAATGTAGCAGCTGCAAAGACTGCTTTATAAAAGAACATCGTTTCGTAACTATTTACATGAGCAAATCACTTCAAGCACACTTAGCACTTCTATTGGTTAATCTGATTTATGGTGCCAACTATTCCATTGCTAAAGAAGTGATGCCCGCTTACGTTCAACCGTTTGCATTTGTAATGATGCGCGTGGGTGGGGCTTTGGTTTTATTTTGGATAGTGAGCGCACTGTTCATAAAAGAAAAAATGGAGCGTAAAGATTTGCCAAGAATTGCTTTGTTGGCATTGTGCGGTGTAGCATGCAACCAATTACTTTTTCTAAAAGGGTTGAGTTTAACTACGCCTATCAATGCTTCCATCATCATGATCTCGAATCCGATTATTGTTTTAATCACTGCAGCCACTGTGCTCAAAGAAAAGATATCAATCGGAAAAGTGATAGGAATTTTATTTGGTGTTGCAGGAGCAAGCATCATGCTGCTATACAACAAAAACTTTTCCTTCGGTTCGGAAACCATTACTGGAGATTTAATGATTTTGTTTAACTCTATTTCGTGGGCTGGCTATGTGGTACTTGTAAAACCATTGATGAAAAAGTACAACACCTTCACCATTGTTAAATGGGTTTTTCTTTTCGGTTTTATTTATGTTCTACCTTTCGGATTCACTGAGTTTACACACATCAGTTGGGCTACACTTCCTGTCCCTGTGTGGCGAGATATTCTGTTTGTTGTATTGGGCACCACCTTCTTTGCTTATGTATTAAACACATACGCACTCCGAGCATTGAGCCCTGCAGTGGTGAGTATCTACATTTACCTTCAGCCATTTTTTGCATCCCTCATTGCCATCTATTATTACAGAAACGATATGCTCGACTTACGAAAAATAACAGCTGCCGTGTTCATTGTTTTTGGTGTTTATTTGGTTAGTCAGCCTTTTACAAAATCTAAAAATAAACAAGCATAGCAAAATCAAGTCTTTCCTCATACCGAGAAAACTGTATATTTGTTTTTTTAATATTGACTGATTCGCAAAAAGTGTATGATTAAATCGATGACGGGTTTTGGAAAAGCCTCTGATGAATTTTCGGGAAAGAAGATAACCGTTGAGATACGTTCATTGAATAGTAAGCAATTGGATTTGAACCTCCGAATGCCTTATATATACAAAGAAAAGGAACTTGAACTTAGAGGGGAAATAGCAAAACAAATTGAAAGAGGGAAAGTTGATATTTCAATATACACCGAAGCACTACAAGAAGCACTTCCTATTGCAATCAATAAAACCCTTGCGAAAGCATATTATACCGAATTGAAGGCCTTAGCAGAAGAGCTTCATGAAACAAAAAGTGATTTGTTTAAACTAACTATGCAAATGCCAGATGTGTTGAAAGCTGAGCGCGAATTGGTGGAACTAAACCTTGATGAATGGAAGCTAGTGAAAGAAACGGTGGATAAAGCAATTGAAGCGTTTCAGAAATTCAGAACTGATGAAGGGAAAATACTTTCGAATGAGTTTGAAATGCGAATTGGGTTCATTGTCAAACTACTCACCGATGTAATTTCATTGGATGATGCAAGAGTGGAGAACATTCGTCAACGAATAAAAAACAACATTGCAGAACTTATCGAAAAAGACAAAATAGATGAAAATCGTTTTGAACAAGAGTTGATATATTACATCGAGAAACTTGATATTACCGAAGAAAAACTAAGATTGAAAACTCATCTCGATTATTTTACTGCTACCATGAAAGAACTTGGAAGTGGACGTAAAATGGGCTTTATAGCTCAAGAGATAGGTAGAGAAATAAATACCATTGGGTCGAAAGCCAATGATTCATCTATTCAGAAATTAGTTGTCCAAATGAAGGATGAATTAGAAAAAATTAAGGAACAGCTTTTAAATGTGTTATAGTCATCGTTCCAGCTAATGAGATTGCGAACAACAGACTACTAACAAAAGAAACTAACAAAGTGTGAAGGGGAAAGTGATTATATTTTCAGCACCATCGGGAGCAGGTAAAACAACAATAGTAAAACATTTACTATCCACTTTTCCCGAATTAGAATTTTCAGTATCCGCGTGTAGTAGGCCTATGCGTAAGGGTGAAACAAATGGAGTTGACTATTATTTTATTTCCATTGAGGAGTTTAAACAGAAAATTGCCAATTTTGAATTTGCAGAATACGAAGAAGTATATAAAGATAATTTTTATGGAACCTTAAAATCAGAAATAGAACGTATATGGAAAAAGGGGAAACACATTATTTTTGATATGGACGTAATGGGTGGGCTCAATCTTCGTATGCAATTTGGAGATAACGCACTTGCAATTTTTGTAATGCCCCCTTCTGTTGATCATTTGGAACAAAGATTAAAATCGAGAGAAACTGAAACGGCAGAGAGCATAGCTCGCAGAATAGGTAAGGCAGAACAAGAAATAATAAAGGCAAATTTGTTTGATAAAATTATTCTTAATGATACACTAGAGCATGCTTTAGAAGAAGCCGAGAAAATTGTTTTTGATTTTTTACAAAAGAAATGAAAGAGAGCTTAACCATCGATATTCACACTCATATTCTACCTGAGAACATTCCTGATTGGAAAAGTAAGTTCGGTTACGGAGGGTTTATCAAACTCGAACACCATCTTCCATGCTGTGCGAAGATGTTAAAAGATGATGGCCATTTGTTCAGAGAAATAGAAAGTAATTGTTGGGATGCCGAAAAGCGGATGGAAGAATGCGATCATCATCACGTTCACGTTCAAGTTCTATCAACGGTCCCTGTCATGTTTAATTATTGGGCCAAGCCAAATGATTGTTTAGAAATGTCAATTTTTCTAAACGACCATATTGCAGAGATTGTAAAACGTCATCCTAAACGATTTGTGGGCCTTGGAACCATTCCGATGCAAGCTCCCGAACTAGCAGTAAAAGAACTCGAACGATGTATGAAAATAGGATTAAGGGGAGTTCAAATTGGTTCACATGTGGTGAACGATTGGAATTTAGGTTCGCCTGCCTTGCTCCCAATCTTTGAAGCTGCACAAAAAATAGGAGCAGCCATTTTTGTACATCCATGGCAAATGATGGGAGAAGAACATATTCAAAGATATTGGTTACCCTGGCTGGTTGGCATGCCAGCTGAAACATCAAGAGCCATTTGTTCATTAATCTTTGGAGGAGTATTTGAGAAACTCCCTAGTCTGAAAGTGGCGTTTGCTCACGGAGGGGGAAGTTTTCCTTCAACGATAGGAAGAATAGAACATGGCTATCATTGTCGACCAGATTTGGTTGCCATTCATAATAATAAAAATCCTCGCGACTACATTGGGAAGTTTTGGATTGATAGTCTAGTCCACGACCCACTGATGCTCGATTACATCGTCAAAATGTTTGGACCTGAACGTGTCGCAATGGGCAGCGATTATCCTTTCCCCTTAGGCGAGAATGAACCTGGTTCATTAATCAAATCGATGCCTTATGATACACGCACCAAAGATATGTTATTAAGTGGCTCCGCCTTGGAATGGCTAGGTTTGAAACGCGAACAGTTTATCTAATTACATTATTTACTTCTTTTGAATTTTTAGTGTCTCTCACTAGCTTAGAAAATCGGAAATAGAGGAATCGAATTCACCTACAACAATGATTTCCTAATGATGCTTTTTTCTGTTAATTTATAGTATATTAAACATCATCAATGCATTACTAAGCTAAAATATTTGGTCAACTAAACTTTTTGAACTACATTTACCCTCATCAAAAAAGCAAAAGGGTGTTCAAAACTTACAAGAAATTGTTTAAAACTTCTTTGGTCTTCTGTTTGTCAATCGGAGGATTTCATTCCAGCACAGCGCAAAACAATGCATTGGTGCTGAATGGTGCTGTCGTAAAATTAAACAATGGAACCTTTGCTTCGCCTATTTATTTAGTGGTTAACAATGGTTCAAACCAAGCAATAAAACGAAACAGTGGCCATATTATTTCAGAAAGTGAAGGTAATTATGTTCGTTGGATGACAAGTAACGTTGCTGTTGCAACTTCCTATGTATTTCATTTTGGATTTAGTACTACTGATTATATTCCTGTGTATTTCAACAAGACACCAGTTGGAGTGGTAAATAACGCTTCGGCTGTCACCGTATCCACTTGGGCAACAAATGCTGCTAATTTAGCATGGGCAAATACCGTAACAAACATGGTGGGACTTGCAGGTGCAAATGCAACGAATTCTGCAATTGACAGAAATTGGCAAATCATGACCGCTAGTAATGTAACAGCTACAACTAATCTATATTACCGAGGTGTTGAAAACACAACTGCTTATGCCATTGGTCCTTTTAGTGGGCAAGAATGGAATGTTTCTAACTCTGATTGGATGACTCCAACAGGAACTGGTGTTGGTGTTACAGGTGCAGGTACCATTGGAAATTCTACAGGTATTACCGTGGTTCCGTATGGTATTAGTACTAGCTCTCCGTATATCCTTTCAGCAACTTCGGCACCACTTCCTATAGAATTAGTAAGTTTTAGTGCTTACTGTGAAAGCAGCCAAACACATGTAAAATGGTCCAATGCTAGTGAAACAAATGTTTGGAATATGGAATTACAAAAAAGTCTTGACATGAATATTTGGACGACCATTTACATTGCACAACCATCAAATACCAACTCAACCACAAACTATAACTACGTTTATCCTGAGACTTCAAATTCTTCTGTTTACTATCGGTTGAAAACTAATAATAACGATGGTAGTTCAGATGTGAGCGCAGTTATTGTGAATCAATCATGTGCTTCAGCATTGGCTTCGAATAATCTATCTGCTTTCTATTATAACAATGTACTTAACGTTTTATCTCAATTTGAAAATGATGCAACTGTTACCTATTCCCTTTATGATGTTCAAGGTAAAAGGATATTGACAGGACAATACATGGCTGGGAAAGGAGAACAAATGGTATCGTTAACCATTAATGATTTATCTGATGGTGTCTATATTTTCAACGCAGAAAGCAATGCTACCTTCTATAACCGAAAAATAATTATTGCAAGATAATTTTACTCATGATGAAAAAATACTCTTTTCTTTTTTTGTTTGTTATCCTTGCTTATTATTCAAAGGCACAAAATGTTGGTATAAATACCACAGGTGCTGCACCAAATCTTTCGGCTATGCTCGATATAGATGTTTCAGCTTTGGCAACCAAAACTGGATTACTCATACCTCGTGTAACTCTCGCACAAAAAACAGCGATGAATCCTTTACCAGCTATTGCTCAAGGTTTGGTTGTTTATCAAACTGATGGGGTGGAAGGGTTTTATTATAACACAAGTTTAACTTTAGTTCCAACTTGGAATTACATTGGAGCTACAACAAATGGTTGGTCGATAACAGGAAATGCTGGTACTTCCGTAGCAACTAATTTTCTTGGAACAACAGATGGTCAACCTTTGATGTTCAAAGTAAACGGAATAAAATCAGGTTATATAGATTACTTGAATGCGGGCAGTAATGATGGAAACACAGCTTTGGGCTTTTCTACTTTTCTTGCTAATACAACAGGCTATCAAAATGCTGCATTTGGATGGAAAGCTCTTACTGCAAATACAACAGGCTTTGGAAATGCTGCATTTGGCAATAGTGCATTGATAGCAACAACAACTGGAAGTAGTAATACTTCCATTGGCGACCTTTCATTAACTGGCAACACCACAGGAACTGGTAACACAGCAGTTGGTTACAAAGCTGGAGTAACCGCAACTGCTGCCAACGCAAACACTACAGGTACTAACAACGTATTCGTTGGTTTTCAAGCAGGGCCATCAAGTGCGACTCAATTGGACAATGCGATTGCAATTGGTAAAAACGCATTGGTTGGTTCAAGCAATACAATGGTGCTTGGAGGGACAGGAGTTGATGCAGTAAACGTTGGAGTGGGTGTATCTGCACCAGCACAAAAACTACATGTTTCAGGGGGCTCGGTGCTCACCGACAGAGCTTATGCAGCTTCTACCATAAGTATTGCTGCAAATACTGCTGCCTTTACAACCGGTGCATTAGCAGCTTCTCAAATTAGAATTACTGACAACCTGAGTGCTGTCGCAAATGGTAATTTGACTTATGGTGCTGCCGCCATTGAGGGACAGTATTTATGGATAACCAATGCAGATGCACAAACTTTACCTTTTTCTTCAACCACACCTACAACCAATATTCCTTCGGGAAAAACAATGGGCTTTGTTTACGTTTTCGGAGCTTGGCAACCTGTGAGCGCAAATCCTTCGGCTGCTTCAGGTTGGGACTTATTAGGAAATACTGGAACTGTTGCAGGAACAAACTTCGTGGGAACCACCGATAGTGTTGCATTGGTTTTCAAAATAAATGGCCACATGGGAGGACGTATTGGTTTGGCTGCTGATATTAATACAAATTTTGGTAATAATTCATTAGCAAGCGCAACATTAACGGGCAATTCCAATTCAGCATTTGGCAATAAATCAATGTTGAAAAACACAACCGGAAGTGGGAATACAGCTGCTGGAGCTAATTCGCTTCAGAACAATACAACAGGAGGTAACAATACAGTGAGTGGTTCGAACGCACTCTCGGCAAACTCAACCGGAGGATACAATACTGCGATGGGAACATTTGCTTTGTTTGGAAACAATGGTTCGAATAATGCTTCTTTTGGTTCGTTCTCTATGTTTACAAATTCAACCGGATATAGCAACACCGCAATTGGTACTAATTCGCTTTACACGAATTCCACAGGCGGAAGAAATACTGCAGTTGGTGATTCGGCTATGTATACTAATTCTAGTGGTTCGAACAATGTTGCTTCTGGCTTTGCTTCACTATTTACCAACTCAACCGGATATAATAATACTGCGAATGGAAATGTGGCATTGAACAAAAATACTTCAGGATATAAAAACACAGCAGTGGGCGATTCGGCAATGTATTCGAACACGACAGGATATAACAATGCTGCAGTGGGCGAACGTGCTTTGGGTTCGAATACAACAGGTTTCAACAACTCGGCAATAGGTAATAGTGCTTTGAACAAAAACACTACGGGCCAAGTGAACACAGCAATTGGTGCAAATGCTCTTTCGAGTAATACAACAGGAAGCATCAATACAGCAGTGGGTGTTGGGACTTTGCTAAACAATACCGCAGGTAATTTTAATACTGCTTTGGGATATAACTCACTCTATAATAATACAGGTCCTGCGGCTGGTAATACTGGTTTGGGGTATAATACACTTAACGCAAATGTCTCGGGAACGTACAATACCGCTTCGGGTTCACAAGCATTGGTGGCAAATACAACCGGTGTTCAGAATACTGCAAATGGATATCAGGCTCTTTTGGCAAATACAACTGGTGGATATAATACCGCCATAGGAACTTTGGCAGGATATAATTCCATAACACCTGCCAACTCAAATGTATCGGGAAGTTTTAATGTATTTTTGGGATATAATGCTGGGCAAAACGTGGCCACTCAGTTGACTAATGCAATAGCAATAGGTTCTAACGCCACTGTGAATGCAAGTAATGCATTGGTTCTTGGTTCTATCAACGGTGTGAATGGTGCACTTGCCACCGTGAATGTAGGAATTGGAACTTCTTTGCCTGCTGAACGTTTGGAGATATGTGGAAATTTGAAAGTGAACGGAAACATCGCTGCTTCGGGTACGATATTGGGTGGACAAGCCATCACTTGTTCTTCGGATAGAAGATTTAAGAAGAACATACTTCCATTATCGAATGCGTTGAATGATGTTTTGAAACTACAAGGAGTAACTTACAATTGGCGTGTAGATGAGTTTCCGGAGAAAGGATTTACTAATGCTTCTCAAATTGGTTTTATTGCGCAAGATATTGAAATGATTTTCCCGCAAATGGTATTTACGGATGCGAAAGGTTACAAGTCGGTGGATTATTCGAGATTAACGCCTGTGCTAGTGGAAGCATTGAAAGCTCAACAAAAAATAATAGATACGCAAAACAAAAATATTGAGGACCTAAAGGCTGAAGTGAACAATATTCAAGCTTTGCTTAAATACAATGGCTTATCGAAACCCGAAATGAAGAACACTCCCGTTTCGGCTGAAAAGAAATAAGGTTTTTGTTTTTTACAAAGCCTGATGAGTAAGTGGAAAGTGTTAGTTGGTTGCTACTAACTTTCAAAAAATCATTCTTAAGACAATTTATCGGTAAGAAGTTTCATCTCGATGAGCGGTGAAATTTTCTCGTAAAGGATATTATGTACCGCTGCGGTTATTGGCATGTCCACTTGATATTGTTTATTCAACTCGTGAACACACTTAGTGCCGTAGTATCCTTCGGCAATCATATTCATTTCGAGTTGGGCTGATTTTACTGAATAGCCTTTGCCAATCATTCCACCAAATGTACGATTGCGGCTGAATTGAGAATAAGCGGTTACTAATAAATCGCCAAGATAGGCTGAACTGTTGATGTCGCGAGTGATGGGGTGTACCGTATCTACAAATCGTTTGATCTCTTGTATTCCATTCGATATAAGTACTGCTTGAAAATTATCGCCATAACCTAAACCATGACAAATACCACTTGCTATTGCAAAAACATTTTTCAAAACTGCTGAGTATTCGGTGCCATAGATATCGTCAGAAACGGTGGTGTTGATGTATCGGCAATTTAATTGTGAAGCTACAAAGCTTGCATTCTCGATGCTTTGCGAAGCTATAGTAAGATAGGAAAGTTTTTCCATGGCTACTTCTTCGGCATGGCACGGACCGGTAATCACACCTATGTTTTCCATCGGCAGTTGATATTCGGTATTGAAAAATTCGCCAACGATTAAGTTCTTTTCAGGAACAATACCTTTGATGGCGGAGAATACTTGTTTGTTTTTAAAATCATCAATAGTGATTCCGCTAAGCGCATCTTCTAAAAATGCAGATGGCACTGCCATGATGAGGACATCTGCAGCTTGTATTACTTGTTTTAAATTATAATTGATATATAATTTCTGAGTATCAAATTCAACTGAGGTTAAATAGTTGGGATTGTGTTTGTATTTTCGGATGTACTCTACGGTTTCTTGATGACGTATCCACCAATGTACTTCTGAAACATTGTTGCACAACATTTTTACAAGCGCTGTTGCCCAACTTCCTCCTCCTATTACTGCTATTTTTTTCATTTATCCTCTGAAATTAAAAATGTGGTGTTGTGTCGAATTTATATTTCGTTGTAAAAGAATTCGGGGCCTTCGCGTTTTATAAAATCGTGCTCGGTGAGGTAAGCCAATATCTTTTGTGTTTTTGATTTCGAAAAACTTTCGCCTAAATTTTGACTTATGCTATTTACTGTTGATGGCACTGTTCGTTTTATTTCCTCGAGTACTTGTGTTTCTTCGGGTTTAAGAGCAACAGCTATCTTTTTTATTTCTTCGGGACGCATTTGTGGGAAAAACAATACGTCTTGTATGGAATGAGAATTGGTCATGATCATTGCTAAGCGGTCGATGCCAATGCCAATGCCCGATGTGGGTGGCATACCGTACTCGAGTGCACGAAGAAAATCGTAATCGATGAACATAGCTTCGTCATCACCGCGTTCCATGAGTTTTACTTGTTCCATAAATCGTTCGCGTTGCTCCAATGGGTCGTTGAGCTCGGAATAAGCATTGGCCAATTCTTTACCATTGACCATAAGTTCGAACCGTTCTACCAAGCCTGGTTTGCTGCGGTGCTTTTTGGTGAGTGGACTCATCTCGACTGGATAATCGGTGATGAAGGTGGGTTGAATGTAGTTGCCTTCGCACTTTGCTCCGAATATTTCGTCAATTAGTTTTCCTTTGCCCATGGTGTTATCCACCGGTATGTTGAGTGATGTGCAGGTTTCGCGCAGTTGGTTTTCGTTCATGTCGCTAATGTCGATGCCAGTAAAGTCGAGAATGGACTGATACATGGTGACACGTTTGAAAGGTCGTTTGAAATCAATCACCTTATCGCCTGCTTGCACCTGTGTGGTGGCATTTAGTTCGATGGCAATTTTTTCGATGAGTTCTTCGGTGATGTCCATCATCCAATTGTAGTCTTTATAGGCTACGTAGAGCTCCATCACCGTAAATTCGGGATTGTGAGTGCGGTCCATTCCTTCGTTTCGGAAGTTGCGCGAGAATTCGTACACCCCATCGAACCCGCCAACGATGAGCCTTTTGAGATAAAGCTCGTTGGCAATACGAAGATACATCGGAATGTTCAATGTATTGTGGTGAGTGGTGAACGGACGTGCTGTGGCTCCTCCCGGAATGGCCTGAAGCACGGGTGTATCCACCTCGAGATAGCCTTTGGTGTTGTAAAAATCGCGAATGGTGTTTACCATTTTTGTTCGTTTCACAAAAGTATCCTTCACATGAGGGTTGATAATCAGGTCAACGTAGCGCTGGCGGTAGCGAAACTCCGGGTCGGTAACCTCGTCATGCGCCACACCGTGTTCGTCAATCTTCACAATGGGCAAAGGACGCAAAGCCTTGCTAAGTATGCGGAAACTAAGGGCATGTATAGAAATTTCGCCCACTTTGGTGATGAACACAAAGCCCGTGATGCCCACAATATCGCCAATATCAGTATGTTTTTTGAACAATGCATCGAACGTAGACTTGTCATCGCCCGTGCACAGGTCATCGCGTTTGATATAAATCTGAATTCGGCCTGCAGCATCTTGCAAACTTACGAAACAAGCCTTACCCATATCGCGGATGCTCATGATGCGGCCTGCAATGCTAATGTTTTTGAACTCTTCGGCCTTTTCGGGCACAAAATTTTGGAGGATGTATTTCGAATTGCTGTTAATGGTGTACAATTCGGCTGGATATGGGTCGATGCCCATTTTGTTAATCTCGTTTAGTTTTTGTCTTCGTAGTAATTCTTGTTCGCTTAAGTCGTTGCTCATGACAGAAATTTATAAATTTTGACAAATATACACGGTATGCTATAATAATAGTATAAAAATGTTGGGGGGAGTGAGGGAATGTAGATTTGAGTATTGAGTATTGAGATTTTTTACCGCAAAGGCGGTAAGGCACGAAGGTTTATAATAAGGCAATAGCGAATAGGCAATAGTTATTAGAGGGTTGCCACTAAGGCTCACAAAGGATTTAGAGGAGGTTTAGAGGTTGAGGGGTGACAAGAATCATTTTTTTGGAGGATAAAAGTCATAGAAATAAGTTGAAATGTTTGCGTATTTCGCTCTTGGATTTCTATTTTGGTGCTTTTGAAATGATGGTGAAATGGATTGGAAGGCTTGATATTGTTAGGATGCAAGTTGAATGGAGAGCTTTTTGACGGGGTGAAGGATGATTAAATTCAACTATGAACGTGAAAAATGGCATGATGTATATGTAATTTTAAAGTTAAATGTTGGGAAAGTTAATATTGGGAAGTTGGGAAGGGATTAAGGTGATTGGGGTGATTAAGGTGATTTAGGTCATTAGGGTTTTTATGGTTTTGTTCTTTGATATTACTTTTTTGACTTGAAATTTTACTTTGGGTAAATTATGAGTTACTATTACTCTATTTAGAGTTACTATTACTCTATTTAGGGTTACTATTATTCTATTTAGGGTTACTATTACTCTATTTAGAGTTACTATTACTCTATTATGAGTTACTATTATTCTATTTAGAGCTACTATTACTCTATTTAGGGTTACTGTTACTCTATTTAGGGTTACTATTACTCTATTTAGGGTTACTATTTGTTTTTTAGGGTTACTATTTTGATAAAAAAAGTAAAAAAGGGGTTTTTGAAAAGTAAAATGGCTTGCAAAAATAGTAAAAGTGAGTTTTGAAAAAGTAAAAATGGGTTTTTGAAAAGTAAAATGGGTTCCCAAAAAAGTAAAAGTGAGTTTTGAAATAGTAAAAAGGGTTTTTTGAAAAGTAAAAAGGGGTCGAAAAATAGTAAAAGTGAGTTTTGAAATAGTAAAAATGAGTTTTTGAAAAGTAAAAGTGAATTAACAAATATATAAAAAACGGGAATTAATTATTTAATAAAGTCGTCTGAGAAATGTAGGACGCAAAAAACAAAATGACTGATGTACAAAGAGCTGACCTTGATGCAGCACAACGAGGAAAAAAGTTTAATGATGACAATAACTTGTTATTGGGAACGATATTGGATGATGATTTGCCGCCCATAATTACGGAGATTGAGGCTCAGATAGGGCTGGTGGAAGAGGCTGAGGCGAAGCAACAGCACGACTATGGCAAGGTGGGGGATGAGAAAGAGCAGCTTAAAAAGGAGATGGCAAAGCTGGTGGTGAGGTTTGCGTTGAGGGCAAAAACAAAGGCTGCACGATTGGGATTGAATAACTTGGCTGATTCGTTGAACCATCCTGATAGCTATATAAGCCAAGCGGATGGTGATTTGGCGGTGACAAGGGCTAATGATATGAAAAAGGCAATGGATGATAATAAGGGCCCGAGTGGTGTGTTGACCAATATAAAGGCGGCTGATATTGCAGTAATGACGGCTGCTATAAAGGCTTTTGACTTGATAAAAGATGTGCCGACATCGAACGTGAAAGTGAAGAAAGCGGAAGGTACGGATAGGATACAGCCTGAGGTGACTAAGTTGAATGGGTTGATACAACAGGAATTGAACTTGTTGCATAGCTATTGGGATGGTACGGTGAATGAGAAATTTGCTAATGAGTTTGAATTGCAAACGCATGCTGTGGTGCTTGGTACTAGACATAATATTGTGGAGGTGAC
>Ga0194047_10000296_pt1 | contig 33718 bp, 34 predicted proteins | sample JunL225m_MetaG_2_FD_160070 | JGI IMG/M metagenome (GOLD analysis project Ga0194047, IMG submission 160070) | Anoxic zone freshwater microbial communities from boreal shield lake in IISD Experimental Lakes Area, Ontario, Canada - Jun2016-L221-5m | ecosystem: Environmental > Aquatic > Freshwater... | reverse complement strand
CATCAACACCGGCGCGGTCGAGAATTCTGGCCATGGTATAGTCGTAAGCGGTCAACATGGATATTTTTTCGCCGTTCTGCTTCATGTCAAGCAATCTTCGGGTCGTGACGTGGGCTGCTTTTTGATGAACGCTTTTGTTCATGGTGGTACCGCTTAATTGATGAAAGGATGCTGTAACATTAATAAATATCTGTCAAGTCGTCGGCAAAAAGCTCGACGGTTTCAACGCCCTCGGTGTGGCCTGCCGCGCTTTTCATAAGCACTGCAAGTTGTTCATATTGTGGCAGGTAGCCAAGAATCTCCTCCAGTGAGGTGGTTTTCCGCTCCATCTCCTCCCCAATGCCATCATGAAGAACTCCGCTATCCGGCAAGGAAACAAAAGCACCAAGCTGCTTGTGGCGGGGTGAAAGTGGCAGCGAACCGTGCTGCAAAAGGACGTTACGGCTTCTGCGTTGCGCTGAACCAACCAGTTTCCGTCCATCTACCTGCAGCTCATATTTGGCCGATGCGGTAAAACAGCTCACCGAACTTGAGGAAGCCTCGCCCTGAGACCTGCTCAGGGTTGAACGACAAAACTCGGCGTGAATGCCGAGCCCCTCCAGTGCGTGCTGAATCACCTCATGCACCACGCGGTAAAGCGTTGCATTGTGCTCGGCTGATTCGGTAAAAAAGCTGTAGGTAAACTCTTCGGCGTGAAAAACGGCCCTGCCTCCCGTGGGTCTTCGAACAATATCAATACCGGCGGCACTGCATTTGGCACTGTCAAGAGCTGAAATATCCTGATTATATCCTACCGTAATGGCGTGTGGAGACCAGCCATAAAACCTCCAGAGACAACTGTCGCCACCATACCGTCTCTGAAACCGGCCATCAAGAAAAGAGGCCATCAGTCGTCGGTCCGTCTCCATATTTTCTTTACCGGTGTGCAAACCGGAATCAAGAGCGTAGACTCTTGAAAAAAGAGTGTTCATTACCTGCAAATTTCAAACAAGATAGATGAAAAGGATATGGCATCAAAAAAAGTGTAGGGAAATGTTCTTCAAGAGGGGTATTTTCCTGAAAAATCCTTCACAATACGAACCATTTCAGAAAAAGAGCCATGCCACGTCTCACTGTTGCCCTCATTTTTGGAGGCAGATCTGCTGAACACGAGATTTCGATCATTTCAGCCCAGTCCATCGCGGCACATATCAGCACTGAGCAATACCGTGTTGTCCCCCTCTATATCACCCATGAAGGCTCATGGCTCTGTGAGGGTGTAGCAGGTGAAATTCTCAATCTTGGACTCTCTGCCCTGTTAAGAAAAACATCGCTCGAGGAGACAACGAAAACGCTGAAAGCCATGGTTCTGCGGGCTGATCAAAAGCCATTTGACCTTGATTTCAAAGCAGCCTCAATTGATCTGGCTTTTCTTGCCCTTCATGGTACTTTCGGGGAAGATGGTCGAATTCAGGGCTTTCTGGATACCTGCGGAATTCCCTATACCGGATGTGGTGTGCTGGCATCAGCCCTGACGATGGATAAAGCACTTACCAAACTTTGCGTGGCCGATGCCGGGCTGCACGTGGCCCCCTCCCTGACCATTATCAGCACTGATTACCACTCGTGCCCTGAGAAGGTGCACTCCCTTGTTGAAGAGCAGTTTGAGTACCCGTTTTTTGTTAAACCAGCTAACCTTGGCTCATCCATAGGCATCTCAAAAGTCCATCATCACGGAGAGCTTCAGCCTGCGATGCAGAGCGCCTGCCTGCTCGACTGGAAGGTTCTTGTCGAGAAGGCAATCAAAGGGAGAGAGATTGAAGTTGCGGTGCTTGGAAACGAAAAGCCACAGGTTTCACTCTGCGGTGAAATTGAACCTGGCAAGGAGTTCTATGATTATCAGGATAAGTACATTTTCAACACGGCTCAATTTTTTATTCCCGCCCGTCTTCCTGCGGATCTTCAGGAAAGGGTGAGAGCCGAAGCCCTGAGGGCATTCAAGGCACTGGGTTGCAGTGGCATGTCGAGAGTCGATTTTTTTGTGGATGAGTATGCGGGAACAATTGTCCTGAACGAGGTCAACACAATTCCAGGCTTTACCGATATCAGCATGTATCCAAGGCTTATGGAATCTGTCGGGATCTCATTTCCCGAGCTTGTCGAGCGCCTGCTGAGCCTTGCCCTTGAAAGGAAGAGCTCATGAAGAGAAAACCTCACCTTTTTTTTGCAGAGGTCTCCCTCGACATTTCACGTCGGGAGTTTCAGTCAGGTTTTGAGAAACTTGAACCCTTTTCCGACCAGTTTCCGGATTCGTATCTCTTTAATCTGCTCTATGCAAAGACACTCCTCGGCCTGAAAAGAGAGCGGCTTGCGGCAACATACCTGAGAAAATGTTGTGCCATAGCACCGGCAAACCAGGTTGCCTGGGATGATCTTGCAGGAATACAGGCATCTCCACAGGGTGAGGAAGAGTCTGTTGCTTCGCCGTACTACGATCCTGTCATGGATGAACTGGAACAACTCTCTGCAGCGCTGATGAATTTTGAGCCCTTGAAAACATTGGAGACTGCCGACCCCACCTCAATTGTGGAGCAAAAAACCCCCTTTTCTGACGATACCGCTATTGCGGTGTCCACAGAGACGCTTGCAAATCTTTTTACCACCCAGGGAGCCTATAAAAAAGCCATTAAGATTTACACCCATCTGATACAGCTAAAGCCTCACAATGCTGCAACCTATCAGGATGAGATTGACTTGCTTCTTGACAGGCTGTAGGAGAGAGCACGTTTCTTGCAGAAGTATAAGCTGAAAACTCCTTTTGAAACTTTTGACACAGCAAAAACATTGTAGTACATTGATGCCGTTGAAATCCGATATTGCTGACACTCAAAATGGTTGGAACAGGGATCTTGCTTTCCAGATATATCTTTTTATTGTTGATTGTTGCCTCGTTTTTCGCAATTCCCTCCACGGGAGAGTGTGCTGAAGGGGCTGAACAGAAGCTTTCGCTTGCAGAGTGCATTACACTGGCGATGAGTAACTCCTCTTCAGCGAAAAAAGCTGAAAATAATCTCAAGCTTCAAGGTGCTGATGTGCTGAAGAGCTATGGCAGTTTTCTGCCCCGCCTCTCGATTTCTGCTGGCTATACCCCTTACGCACTCAGCCGAAGCTACATTATTGATGCCCCGGTCACAGAGATTTTCAAAACAACACGCAAATCGGTTGATCTCACCATTACCACATCACTCAACCTTTTCAATGGTTTCAGGGATTATGCTTCACTGCAATCGTCACTCAAAAAGGAGAGCGCTGCTGAGTATACCCTTGCACGAGTCCTCGAAAGCGTGGTCTTTGATGTCACCCAGGCCTATTTTCAGGTGCTGCTTGATCGTGAACTGCTCGATATTTCAAGAGAAAACCTGCTCTCTTCGCAAGATCAACTAATACTCATCGACCGCCAGTTCAACGTTGGACTGAAATCGATGACCGATCGCTACCAGCAGGAGTCAGAAACGGAGCAGAGTCATCTTTCGGTCATAAAAGCCGAAACCCGTATGGAGCGCAGCATGTTTGAGCTGAAGCGACGACTTCAGATGAATCCTGACATCAAGGTCACTCTGCTCCCCAATCCCCAGGAATTTGTTCCCCCCCCTGATTCGAAGCCAAATGTTGACTCACTTGTCTCTCTTGCCCTGCAACGAAGGGGGGATCTGAAAAGCAAGTCGATCGAAGCATCTGCTGCCCAGTGGCAGATCAAGGCCGCCCGCGCCTCATGGTATCCGACTGTCGACCTCAATGTCATTGTTACATCAGGTGGTGTCGAGTATCTCAATCATGAATACTCCTATCCCCCGCTTTCGGAACAATTCAGCAAAACTTTTGGAGCCTCGGCAGGAGTTCGCTTCAGTTGGATGCTGTTTGATGGTTTACAGACCCGCTATGCCGTTGAAGGAGCAAAAATCAACCTCCTGAACCAGCAATTTGATTACGAAGATCTGAAAAGAAATATCGTGATAGACCTTCACCAGGCTACCGGCGACTATACCTCTGCATGGACGCAAATTGAGACTGCAAAAGTGAGTTTTTCTGCTGCTCGTTCAGCCTTCGATGCAGTCAAGAGAAAATATGAACTTGGAGCGGCAAGTTTTGTTGAACTCAGCCTTGCGCGAGCCACTCTTTTTAATGCCCGGTCAACGCTCTCGCAAGCCACTTATAACCTTGCACTGCAAAAAAGTGTTCTTGATTTCACCACTGGCAAGCCCGTCAAACCATAACAAAACGAATTCGACATCTGATTCCGATGAGTAAAAAAATTAACCGATTACAACCAAAATCTCTGCTAATCGCTCTGGCTGCGATTCTGTTGTGTGGAGCGCTCATATTTACCTTCCTCAAATCCAGGGAAAAACCAATAGAGGTCACTGCGGAAAAGGTCATCCTCAAGAATGTTGTGCATCTGGTGACAGCCACCGGTAAAATTGAACCGGAACTTGTGGTTGCCATGTCGCCTGATGTCTCCGGTGAAATAATCGAGCTCCCCGTGAAAGATGGACAGAATGTGCGGCAAGGCTCACTCCTCTTCAAGATTCAGCCTGACCTCTACATCAACCAGGTGGAGCAAAGCTTGGCCCAGCTTAATTCGGCAAAATCCCAGAGTCTTGAAGCATCTTCCAGAAAGCTCAAGGCCGAGGATGATTTTCGCAAGGCATCTCTCCTCTACAAGGAGGAACTGATCTCCGAGTCTGATTACATTGTCTCAAAAACCAATGCCGAAGCTGCCCGGGCAACCTTTCAGGCATCCCTTCACGCCATAGAACAGAACAAAAGCCTGCTGGTACAGAATCAGGATCGCATGAAAAAAACGATTGTTCGCGCCCCTCTCAACGGCACCATTATCGCCTTGAACAGCAAGGCCGGTGAGCGTGTTGTCGGCACTGGCCAGTTTCCCGGCACTGAAGTGCTGCGTCTGGCGAACCTCGACAGTATGCAGGTTGAGGTTGAGGTAAATGAGAATGATATTGTCAATGTTAAAACAGGCAATCCTGTCTCTATTACGGTTGATGCTTATGGAAACAGAGTTTTCAGGGGAGTTGTGCGTGAAATATCCAATTCGGCCCTGGTCAAGGCGGCCAATACCCAGGAGGAGGTGACAAACTTTTCCGTCAAAATCAGGATTCTCAACCATGAGCGTCTGCTGAAACCCGGTATGAGCGCAACCGCCGATATTGAATCGATCACCGTGAATAATGCCCTCGTGGTGCCCATTCAAAGTGTCACGATGCGAGGTGGAACAGAGCCGGCTAAGGGAGAAAAAAATGCCGTGACCATCATGACAAAAAGGAGAGCCACTGAAAGTCGTCAGGGTGTCTTTGTTGTTACCGCTGGCAGGGCATCATTTCGGACAATCACCACCGGCACGACCGACAACACGCATATTATTGTCACTTCGGGACTTAAAAAGGGAGAAGAGGTGGTTTCGGGAAGTTACTCCGCCATCACCAGTCAACTGAAGGAGGGAAGCCTTGTCACACAGCAGCAGCGATAACGCCATGACGCAGAGGGCAATGATCACCATGCAGTCGCTCTGCAAGTTTTATGAGATGGGCGACCAGACTGTCAAGGCACTTGATTCCATTAACCTTGATTTCAGACTGAATGACTATGCGGCAATCATGGGACCTTCCGGAAGTGGCAAGTCCACCCTTATGAATATTCTTGGCTGCCTCGATACACCAACCTCCGGAGTGTATGAGCTGAACGGAGTCAATGTCGCAGAGATGGATGACGATGAGCTGGCCCGTATCAGGAACAAGGAGATAGGATTTGTCTTTCAAACCTTTAACCTTCTGCCTCGCCTCAATTGTCTGCGCAACGTTGAACTTCCTTTGATCTATGCTGGAGTTGACCCCGAAGAGCGTGAAGAGCGTGCGGTCGAGGCCCTTGTGAAAGTCGGGCTTGGTGAAAGAATCAAGCACAAGCCCACTGAACTTTCAGGTGGGCAGATTCAGCGGGTCGCCATAGCAAGAGCGCTTATTAACAAGCCCTCCATTATACTTGCTGACGAGCCTACCGGTAACCTTGATACCGCCACCAGCAAAGAGATCATGACTATTTTTGGGGAACTCTCGGATGCTGGCAATACCATCATCCTGATCACCCATGAAGAGGATATTGCCAGCTATACCCGCCGGGTTATTCGTCTCCGTGACGGAAAAATCGAAAGCGATTCCAGGCAATGAAACGGAGCTTCAGACAATTTCGTTATGAATCGACAGAGAGCCTGAAGATGGCTCTTTACCAGATCAAGGCCAATAAAACCAGATCATTTCTTACCGCGCTTGGGGTTATTATAGGTATTGTTGCCATCACCATGATGGGCACGGCCATTAATGGCATTGACCGGGGGTTCGACAAAAGCCTCGCCATGCTTGGATACGATGTTATCTATGTCCAGAAATCATCCTGGAGCACCATGGGGCAATGGTGGAGATACCGAAACCGTCCAGATATTAAAACGGAGTATGCCCCACAGCTCAACCGGATTATTGCCGCCAATCCAAAATCCGAGCTGATCATTGCCGTACCGCAGAGCTCAACCTATCAGGCATCTGCCAGGTATCGTGATCGTAACCTTGAACAGGTATTTTCACTGGGAACAAACCAGGACTATCTCCAGACGGCCTCAGGTGATCTCGCTTTGGGTCGTTTTTTTACCCCCGCAGAATCCGCTGCTAGTGATATGGTCTGTGTGGTTGGCGATGATATTGCGACTGGCCTTTTTCCTGACGAACCAGCACTGGGTCAATTGATTCAGATAAAAAATCGCAAGTTTCGCATTTTGGGAGTCTTCAGAAAACAGGGGAAGTTTCTTGGGCTTTTCAGTTTTGACAATCAGATTATTATGCCACTGGGAGCTTTTGAACGGGTGTACGGTAAAACGATGTTCACCAGCATCAGGGTTAAAATCAAGAGCCAGGGGCGTATGGCTGAAGCCATGGAGGAGCTGATGGGCATAATGAGGCGCATCCGAAAAATTGCGACCGGTGATGAAGAGAACTTTTCGATCAATGAACAGAGAGCCTTTAAAAGCCAGCTTGACCCCATTAAAAATGGTATCGCTGTTGCCGGAATATTTATTACCGGGATGTCCCTTTTTGTGGGTGCCATCGGAATTATGAACATTACGTTTGTCAGCGTCAAAGAGCGCACCCGGGAGATTGGACTTCGCAAGGCACTGGGAGCGAGACGGCAAACGATTCTGCTGCAGTTTCTTATTGAATCAGTGATGATCTGCCTCATCGGCGGCATAACAGGGGTAGGGATGACACTCTTCTTCACTTTTGCTCTCGGTCAGCTTGTCCCGTCTTTTCCGATACAACTCTCTTTTGACCTTGTTTTTGCAAGTCTTGCTGTTTCGGTGCTTACAGGATTATTATCTGGTCTTGCCCCTGCCGTGACCGCTTCAAAACTTGACCCGGCTGACTCGTTGCGATATGAATAGGAGGGCTTATGCGTTTGCGTGAAACTATTGGTCAGGCAATTTACTCTCTTGCAGTAAACAAACTTCGTTCGTCGCTTACTATTATGGGAGTTGCCGTTGGTGTCTTTTCGATTATTGCGGTCATGACTGCGCTTGATGCCATTGACAAAAGTATTGAATCGGGGCTGACGAGCCTTGGTGCCAACACCTTCCAGATCCAGAAAAATCCTGCCACCACCTTTGGCAGCGGCCACAGCCGAAATGTCTATGCAAACAGAAAGGATATCTCCTACCAGGAGGCGTTGCTCTTCAAAAAAAGCATGGAGGCAAAATGCCGCAACATAGGCTTTGTGATATCAAGCATGGCCAACCAGGCAAAATATGCCAATCTGAAAACGAATCCAGATGTCACTCTTACCGGAGGAGATGAAAATTTCTCCGCTTCAACCGGTTATTCTATTGCTTTTGGAAGAAATCTTGCTGAAGCCGACAGACGATATGCAAGAAATACCTGTGTGCTCGGAAGCGAAGTGGCTGAAACACTCTTTCCCTTTGGAGAAAATCCACAGTACAAGTCAATCAAGATTAATGGTGATGTCTACACTATAGCGGGTGTGTTCAAGAAAAAGGGGGCGGCATTTGGTCAGAGCCAGGATAATTTTGTCCTTGTTCCTATCACCCGTTACCTCGACCATGTCAATGAAAAGAGCAGCCTCAGTATAACGGTAGAGGCTGTTTCTCGTAAAAATTATCCTCAAACCATAGATCTGGCGATAGGAGCCATGAGGCTGGCAAGAGGTTTGACCGTCAAGGAGCCCAACGATTTTGAGATAAGAACCAATGAATCACTGATCGACTCTTTCAGGGATATTCAGCGGGCAATTGGTACCGGAGCTTTTATTATCAGTTTGATGGCACTGTTGACCGCCGGGGTTGGTATCATGAATATTATGCTGGTCAGCGTCACTGAAAGAACAAGAGAGATAGGGATACGGAAATCGATCGGAGCACCAAAGGGAACCATTCTGCGTCAGTTTCTCCTGGAATCTCTTTTTCTCTCACTGATCGGCGGATTCATTGGCACCTTTGTCGGAATTGTTCTGGGCAATCTTGTTGCATTGCAATTCAATCTTCCCCTTATATTTCCCTGGCTCTGGATTACCGTGGCCATGGTTGTCTGTTCAGGAATTGGAGTGACATTCGGCCTTTTTCCCGCATGGAAAGCCGCGAATCTCAACCCTGTGGAGGCATTACGGGGAAAATAGATGCGGAAGATTATCCATAAAAATAAAAAATGGTTACTTTTCAACCCTTGTTCCACTCATTTTCGACAAATAAGAGTCAATGAGCACCATTTTTATAACAACATGCAGATCATGACATATTTTAAAACAGCAGAAGAGGTACTTTTTCAATGGGTTACAAGAATCTGCAGCGGCAACGCCGACGATATTGCAGCACTTTATCATGAATCAGCAGTTCTGGTACCAACCTTTTCACCTCATACTGTCATCACTCCTGAGGGTGTGCGGCAGTATTTTGGACAACTTGCTTCACGGGAGGGGCTTGGGGTGCGTCTGCACAACAAGGCACTCCGAAAACAGTCGCAAACCGATACCCTTCATACCCTGAGCGGTATCTGCTCTTTTGAGTTTGAGGTTGACCAGGTGCTGCTCTCATTCCCTTCACGCTTTACCTTTGTGATAGATATCTCGCTTGAAAAACCCATTCTTCACCACCACTCTTCACAGGTGCCAAGAACTCTTTCATGAGCATATTGAGCAGAGGCAACCTCAATGATGCGAAGCAGGGAGTTGTTCAACCATGGTAAACCTTGAAAGCAATGCCGCGTGATCGTTTATGACTTGCTGAGCTTGTTCTGCTCCGCTTCAAGACGCACAAGCTTCTCCTTCATGGAACCAAGGTTTCGCAGCATCGCCTCCTCTTTTAACTGGTCGCGCATCGGCTGTGCGGGAGTTCCTCGCAGGGCTATCCCTGGCTGAAGAAAAGATTTCGAGACTCCCGTTTTGGCGGCAACCTGTATGTTATCAGCAAGCTCCAGATGACCCGCAAATCCAGCTTGCCCGCCTATCAAGCAGTGGCGGCCAACCGTGACGCTCCCTGAAATACCGGCTTGGGAGGCAATAACAGTATCCTCACCAATAACGCAGTTATGCGCAATCTGAACCAGATTATCGATCTTCACTCCCCTGCCGATGGCAGTGCTTCCCATGGTCGCCCTGTCAATCGTGCTATTTGCACCAATCTCGACATCATCACCAATCTCCACAACACCCATCTGGGGAATTTTTACATAGGAACCATCACTCTGCGGAGCAAAGCCAAAACCATCAGCTCCAATAACTGAGCCAGAATGGATAACCACTCTTTTACCGATACGTGTGCCGTCGTAACAGGTAACAGAAGGAAAAAGAGTGGTGTCATCACCAAGAACAACATCTTGAAGAAGAACCGTGTGGGCTCCAACCACACAGTTGTTCCCGATCGTACATCGATCACCGATCACCGCATAGGCGCCGATTGAGACACCTTCACCAATGGTCACACCTTCACCAATTGAAGCCGATGAAGCAATACCCATTGAGGCGATGACACGGGGTTTGACAAATTTTTGCAACAGAAAAACAAATGCGGAGTAGGGATCCTTCACTTTCAGAAAGGAGGTTTTGGGAATGAACTCATCAACGTGAACAGAATGCTGGACAATAACGAGAGATGCTTCTGTTGAAGTGAGAAACTTGACATACTTCTCATTGGCAACAAAGCTTACTTCACCACCCATTGCCGTTTCAATCTTGGCTGGCCGGGACACCTGCCGCTCCCCGTCTCCCACCAGTTCAACAGAATCAAAGAATTTCTGAAGGTAGTCGCGGATTTCCAGAATAGTCATATCTCTAAAGCAAATAACCCCACGTTAGAAAGAGGAAAAAATTAGTTAAATTTTCACCCTTTTTAATTATATTTGAGACCACATGAATGTATTCGTTCTTTCAAGAGAGTATTGGAAATGCGCTCATGTGTGTTGAACTGTACCGGATAATATAACCCCTTTCATTAGAAAATGCAGGACTCAATGGCAAAACCCATTAAAATTTTCGCGGGACGCAGTAATCCGGCCCTCGCCGAAAAAATTGCTGAATACCTCGGCATTACCCTTGGCAATGCAAAGGTCGAAAACTTTTCTGATGGAGAAATTTCGGTCAATTTTTTTGAATCAATTCGCGGATCTGACCTCTTCATTGTTCAATCCACCAATCCTCCAGGTGACAACCTGATGGAAATGCTGATCATGATTGATGCGGCAAGAAGATCTTCTGCAGCAAGAATCACTGCGGTCATGCCCTATTACGGTTATGCCCGACAGGACAGGAAAGACCGCCCAAGGGTTGCCATTACTGCAAAACTGGTGGCCAATTTGCTCACACAGGCAGGAGCCAACCGTATTTTAACCATGGATCTTCATGCCCCCCAGATTCAGGGATTTTTTGATATTCCTTTTGATCACCTCTACTCCAGTGTTGTTTTGATCAATGATATTCGTCATAGAGATTTTCGTGACAATCTGGTTGTAGCTTCGCCTGATGTAGGCGGAGTCAAACTTGCCCGAAAATTTGCTGAGGAGCTCGGTACCGATCTGGTTATTGTCGATAAACGCCGTCCCGCAGCCAATGTTGCTGAAGTGATGAATATTATTGGTGATGTGAAAGGTAAAAATGTTCTGCTTGTTGATGACATGATTGACACTGCGGGCACTATTGTCAATGCAGCCAAGGCTATTCGTGAAGCGGGTGGACTCAAGATTTATGCAGCAGCGACACATCCAATACTCTCCGGTCCTGCAATAGAGAGAATAGAGGCATCTGTCCTCGAAAAAGTGATTGTTACTGATTCAGTGATCACAAGTCATGCCTACTCCTCAAAAATTGAAACGGTCACCGTCAGCAGGCTTGTCGGTGAAGCAATAAAACGTATCTATGAAGACGATTCTGTCAGTTGCCTGTTCGATAGCAAAAATATTGCTGAAAAACTTACGAAACTTTAATAAAAACAAGAGATAAAAGAGATAAAGGAAGAGAATGGAAACTATTGTATTAGGGGTACAGCCTCGTATTGTCAAGAAAGGAGATGCCAAGAGAATCCGTAATAATGGCGTTGTTCCTGCCGTTGTCTATCATAAAGGTGAGGAGACTGTGGCTATAGGCGTTGATGAGCTTGCATTAAAAAAACTGGTTCACTCGGCCGAGTCACATATTATTGATCTTCAATTCCCGGATGGCAAAATTAAACGCTCTTTTATCAAGGAGGTTCAGTTTCACCCGGTGACGGACAGAATTATACATACCGATTTTCAGCTTTTTTCGGCAGAAGAGGTTATTGAGCTTGAGGTTCCCGTTGCTGTATCAGGCAACTGCGCAGGTGTTGAAAAAGGTGGTAAACTGCTGATTATTCTTCATGCGTTAACGATCAAGGGCAAACCTGAAAACATGCCTGATCACCTTGTTGTCGATATTGCCGCTCTTGAAATTGGACATTCTATTCATGTCAGGGAGATCCCTATGGAGGCTTATGCAGGGCTTCAGATTATGGATGATCCAGACTCCCCTGTCATTACGGTTCTTGCGTCGAAAAAAGAGGCTGAAGTGGCCGCAGAAGCTGCACCATCGACAACAGCAAGCTGAAAAGGATATAAGCTCATGTAAAGCTGCTTTTCTTCCGGGAAAAGCAGCTTTTTTTTTATGTTCCCTTACAACGATCTATTCAAAAGACTTACAAGCTTGAAACGAGAGAGAGCATCAGAAAAAACATCTGCTTTGCTTGAAGGTAAACCAGCAGCCGATGCAGTCAAAAAAGAGAAAATAGGAGTTAAACTTTTTTCTTTTACCGCAATGTTTGTTTTTCTGCTCATTCTGATTGGAAGAGCAGAACTTGTGCTCATCAGTTTTCGATCACTCTTTACGGCAATTGCGCTTCTTTTTTCATCTCCTGAACTGTTCAGCGAGATTTTTACCCCCGAAATTGTCGAGTTCTGGGTTGGGGCGATTTATCTTGTCACGGTTCCGATTACTTTTGCCTTTTTTATAAAAAGATCATTCAACAAAAGAGGTCGGGCAGATGAGGAGAAGTCAAGCCTGGGTAAAATAAGTTTGAAAGCATTTATGCGAAACTCTATCGCACTCTACGCTTCCGCGATTATTTTTATCCTTTACTCTGCTGCATTTCTTGCCCCATTTCTTGCCCCGTTCAGTCCTTACGATCAGCAGGATTTTCTGGTCACAGCCTATCAACCTCCTTTTGCGCGCCTTGATGCCCTCATACTCAAACAACCTAAAGCTCAGCTTCTTCCCATGCAGCAAGGAAGCGGAACTACTCCTCAGCTTGCCAATACACTGATCAGCGATTTACAAATACTGAAAACCCGCAATGAACCTCACGCCATAAGGTTTGTTAACGAATATCGTCTTGAAGGTAAAGCAGTTATGTACCGTCAGGGGATGCGCACCAAAACCATGAGTATTGCAGAGCTTGCCGGTAATGGAAAAGAAAAAATTGCTGTGACGCGGACTTTCATTCTTGGAACCGATCAGTATGGACGCGATATTCTCAGCAGAGTCATCTACGGATCTAAAATTTCTCTCTCTATAGGCTTTCTTGTTGTCCTTATCTCAGTCACCCTTGGTACGGCTATTGGCGTAACTTCAGGCTATTTTGGTGGGTGGGCCGATGCTGTCATGATGAGAGTTGTTGATGTGCTTATCGCCTTCCCGGCTCTTTTTCTTATTCTTATTATTATCGCAACTTTTGGCAACTCCATTTATCTGATTGTGATCACGCTCTCTTTTACAGGCTGGATGGGAGTGGCGCGTATTGTGAGAAGCCAAGTGCTTTCACTTAAAGAGCAGGAGTTTATTCTTGCCGCACAATCGCTTGGACTCTCCAACATGCGAGTTATCTTCCGTCACCTTGCTCCCAATACCCTCACGCCGGTTATTATTGCAGCTACCCTCAGAATTGGCAGCATCATTCTCACAGAAGCCGGGCTCTCTTTTTTGGGGCTTGGTGTTCAACCTCCAACTCCAAGCTGGGGGAATATAATCAATGAGGGGCGTGACAGCCTGTTAAACTACTGGTGGATTTCAACTTTTCCCGGCATTGCCATTTTGACTACTGTCGTATGCTTCAATCTTATTGGAGATGGTGTGCGTGATGCTCTTGATCCAAGAATGAGAGGGTAAGCTCTTAAGGCCATAGGCATGAAAAAAAGCGCAACTTTCACTGCTTGAGAAGACCTTGCATGAACTTGGTTATACCCTCCGCTATGAAAAGGGAAACTTTCTTGGTGGTGAGTGTCGTCTGAGAGAGGAGCGAATTGTGGTTGTAAACCGCTATATCCCCCTTGAAGGGAAAATCTGCACACTTGCCCATGTCATCAGCAAAACTGACCCAATCGGGCTTACTCCAGAGATTGCAAACATGGTAGCAGCTCTTTAGCAAAACAACCTTGTATCACAAAAAAAAGAGAAGGCGCCAGATTCTTGACCTTTATCTACAACTCTGCAGGTTCACTCTTTTACCTGCCCGAAAGGTCTTATTTTCATAAAGATTATTTTCTATTCCTGAAAAAATATTGGCAATCAGCTTTTTTTTTACCTTACTTAGTAATAATGTTTTATGTGGAGAAAGGATGGAGTCTCAAGAGTACAAACCTTTACTGGCTTTTGGTGCTAGTAATTTTTTATCCCTATAATAAATAATGATTTATACGCTTTATTGCAGGATTTTATCATGAAAAACTCAGTATCAACACGCAAAGAGTTAACTGTTCTAAAAATTGAGGAAGAGGTCTTTGATTTTCGACACAGCGACGCTTTCAGGAACTCAATTGATGTGATGGTGAACAAGGAGAGTACAAAAAATCTGATTATTGATTTCTCTCATGTCAAGGCGATTGATTCCTGTGGTATCAGCTCCATGCTTCTTGCTCATCAGCTTGCAAATCAATCAAATGGACTTGCGATTTTTGTTTCACTTTGCAAGCAAATCAAGGATCTTCTGAAACTGACCAATTTAGACAAGCAACTCTACATTTTTTCATCTATCAATGAGGTCATGACGCTCATTGAGCCTGCAATGAAATGCAAAAGAAGTCCAAGGGGGAAGTCACAGTTGCCTCCTGATGAAATTATTGACGAACTGCTTTGCGATGATCTTGACCTCATTGCGGAACCTGACCTGCATGATGAGCATCTTGAAGAACATCTGGATGAGCAACTTGTTGAATCTGATGATATTGCCACTCAAAGTGAGTCTGCTGACGATGTGGCTCATAAAGAGCCAGGTTCCAAGAAAAGGGGACGACCCAAAAAAACTTGATGTTTCTTAGGGATAAAGGGAACTCTGTGCCGCACTATCTCTTGCGAACACTTTTATCTGTTGACGAGATGCCTCCATAATTGATTCAAGGGATGACTGTCGCTTGATCATCTGTCGAAATAAATGGCTCCCGGCAAGTTGGTCAAAAAATCTTCCCCTCTTGTCAAGCCCGATATCTTCCGGGTACAGTCGTTGAAGCTCAAGCAGGAGAGCTGTAGCTGTTTCAAAGGGGGCGAATGCTCTTCTGTTTGTCACTTTGATTATCAAACCTTCACAACGTTCTCCCTTAAACTTGCTTGAATGGGGTATAAACGACACCTGTTCCAATACAACCCCTGCCAGGTGGTATTTTGTGAGGGCTTCAAGAAGTTTGTTACTCCTGATGAATGGAGCACCAAACTGCTGAAATGGCGCATCAGTTCCCCGACCTTCACTGACTGTGGTAGCTTCAAGAAACACAGTTACAGGATAGACAATTGCCGTATCAACATCTTTAATATTTGGCGAAGGGCTCCTGAAATGAAAACCCTGATATTCATCAGCAAAACTGTTGCGATGATATCCCTGAAGAGGTATTACCTGGAGATCAAGTCCTGGATAGTGTTGTTTCTTTAACTGCACGGCGATCTCTCCAACAGTCATAGCATGCACAAATGGAATCTCTACGGCTCCCACGAACGATTCATATCCTTCCTGGAGCACAAACCCGCTTTGCCCAAGAGCAGCAATCGGGTTTGGACGATCAAGCACCATGAAAGCTGTTCCAGCCTGCTCGCAAGCCTCCATCGCATTTTTCATGGTTGAAATGTAGGTGTAACAGCGGGTTCCGATATCCTGAAGGTCAAAAATGAGAAGATCTATTTTTCGCAACTGTCCAATATCCGGCTTTTTTGAAGTTCCATAGAGTGAGAAAACAGGGAGTGTATCCGTTGCTATCGCAGTGCCAACTGCTTTACCAGCTTCGACAGTCATCGAAAAGCCGTGTTCTGGAGCCATGAGAAACTTCAGCTTAACCCCATTGCGGATCATCATGGCATAGTTTGGCTCTCCCTTGCCGGTCACTCCTGCAGCATTGGTAACCAGGGCAACTCTCAGGCCAGAGAGCTCACGACAGTGTGATGCCTCAAGTCTGTCAATACCACAGAGTAACTCTTCAGCGACAAGAGGGGAAGAAAAAAATATGAGTATCATCAAAGTTGCTGTAACGCTGAATGCCAGGCAATCATAGTTAACGGCTGCTTTAAAAAATTTTAATAAAATATGACTTTTTTCATTACGCACTTTTTCTGCGAAAAGAGAGATTGGCAAAAACGAGGACGAAACGAGGGTAAAACGAGATAAACACAAAAGCCGCCTTTTGCAGAAGCGGCTTTTACTGGTGGTGGGGACAGGACTTGAACCTGCAACCTTCGGGTTATGAGCCCGACGAGCTACCAATTGCTCCACCCCACGATGTTTGTCCCCCAATGTAAGGAAATAATTTTCTTTTACAAACACTTATTGTATCTCTTTCCCATTTATTTCATCTCCTGAAGGTTCTACGACAAAAAGTTTGCCGTCAGCGCCCTCCACAGCAAGAATCATCCCCTCTGAAACCTCACCACGAAGCGTTCGTTCTGCAAGATTAGCTACAACCACCACATTTTTGCCGATCATCTCTTCTGCGGTATAATGCTTTGCAATGCCAGCAAGTACCTGTTTTGTTACAGAACCAACTTGCAGTTGGAGTTTCAGCAGTTTAGCCGCTTTTTTGACCGGCTCAGCCGCAATAACTTTAGCAACCCTGAGATCTATCTTGCTGAAATCGTCGAAGCTGATCACCGGCTTAAACTCCAAAAAAGCTTCTGCAACTCCGACATCTCTTTTTTCAGCCTCGGCCAGCAACCCTGCAATTTTTGCAAGTTCTGGTGCAATCGCACTATCCTCAATTTTTGTAAAAAGAATTTCTGATGTCTCTCTTATCTTGTGACCCAGTTTCAGGCCGGGCAAAACAAGTTCAGCAAACAGAGACTTCCCGCGCACCGTTCGATCCTCTAAAGTACCATCAAAACCGAGCATGGCATAGATTTTGTTGCAGGTTTCCGGAATGACCGGAAAGAGTATGATGGAGAGAGCATGACAGAGATTGAGCGAAAGAGCCACCGCTTTGGCCGCAGCTTCACGATCAATTTTGATCATTTTCCAGGGTTCCGACAGTGTCAAGAAGCGGTTGGCTGCTCTTGCGATTTCCATACCAATCCAGGCGGCATCCCTGAAATGAAACTCTTCGTAAGCACGATCAAGCTGCTCAAGAGCATCGTTCCAGTCAATACCAAGAGTATTCCACGCCTCTACAGTGGAATCGCACGGTACCACTCCATCAAACCGCGCATTGGTAAAATCGACTGATCGCTTGATAAAGTTGCCGAGCGTATCAGCCAGCTCTCCATTTGTCCTGTTCTGGAAATCCTGCCAACTGAAATCGGTATCCTTGTTTTCGGGATAGTTCATTGCAATGCTGTAACGAAGAGTATCCACCGGAAATTTTTCAAGGAATTCCCCAAGATAGACTGCATAGTTTCGTGACTTAGAAAACTTTCTCCCCTCAAAATTCATGAACTCCGATGCCGGAACAGTATCAGCAAGATTATAGCGTTCAACCTCACGCCCCTCGTTCCATCCCATCAGTATGGCTGGAAACATGAGTGTGTGAAAAACAACATTATCCTTGCCGATGAAGTGAACAAGACGAGAGTGCGGATCTTGCCAGTATGCTTTCCATACATCAGGCGTTCCCTGTTTGGCCGACCACTCTTTAGTAAATGAGATATAACCAAGCACCGCATCAAACCAGACATAGAGCACCTTGCCAAGAGCCTCCTGAGTCTCAAGAGGCACCTTTATGCCCCATGAGAGGTCACGGGTAATAGCCCGATCATTCAAACCCTGTTTCAGCCAGGTGCGGGTGTAGTTCACCACATTCGATCGCCACTCTTTTTCATGTGAGCTGACATACTCTTCAAGCTGTTGCTGAAATCGTCCAAGCGGAAAATACCAGTGCATGGTATCACGCAATTCCGGGGTTGCATCCGAAAGTTTACTTTTTGGATTGATCAACTCCAAAGGACTGAGGTGGGTGCCACACTGTTCACACTGATCGCCATTCGCCTCGGCATTGTTGCAGATCGGACAGGTGCCGGTTACATACCGGTCAGAAAGAAAACGGTTGGCCTTTCGGTCAAAAAACTGTTTTTCATTTTTTTGCCTGAAAATGCCCTTTTTTTCAATTTCAAGAAAAAAATCCTGGGCAGTGTTATGATGAACCTCAGAAGTTGTTCTTCCGTAATAATCAAAGGAGATGCCACATTTCCTGAAGGCCTCCAAATTCATCCCGTGATAACGATCAACCACATCCCCGGGTAAAATCCCCTCTTTTTCTGCTGTAATAGTGATAGGAACTCCATGTTCATCCGAACCACCAATATGGATGATATCCTCGCCCTTGAGCCTTTTATAACGGACATAGAGATCAGCGGGAAGGTAAACTCCGGCAAGATGGCCAAGATGAACCGGCCCATTGGCATAAGGAAGAGCTGTTGTAACAAGAGTTTTTGTAAACTGGGGCATAGATGAAATTCTTTATTTTTTTACAAACTGGGCATTGAACTTGTCGAGTGGTATCCGGCGAGTCTGATCACCCTTCTGGAAACGAAGCCAGACAAGTTTTTTCTGTGCATCAACACTTTCGACAACTGCAGCTCCCTCTGGAGTCGATACCCAACTTCCAATCGCAGGAAGCTGAGCCTGAACCGAAGCATTGTTACGGCAACCCTTTTCATTTTTTGAATAACCCAAACAGCACTTTGGACGATTACAGATCCCGGTAATATTAAATGCATGACTCTCATTGCCAGCCAGTTCGGCATAAGGAGATTTTTCTGCAAAAGGATTTGCATGAATTTTTGGCAACCAGCTTGAACAGCACATAAGACAACCGCAGGGTCCGAATGAGTTGGCACGGCGAGCCTCTTCCCGGGTGGTAATCTGAACCATCTGGATCCTCGCCTTGAACTCTCCAGCAAGGTCACGCACCAGCGACCTGAAATCAACACGATGTGAAGAGGTATAATAGACAGAAAGTTTCTGTTGATCCATCCTCAGTTCAACATCAACCAGCTTCAACTCAAGTTCATGTTTTTTTATCTTGTTCAGGCAGATCGAACGAATCTCAGACTGCCTTTTTTTAAGTTCAATGATTGCCTCATTATCATTTTCATCGGCAATGCGCAACACTGCGGTGCAATCGTGACCATTTTTATCAAAACCCTTGAGCTGAAACTTTTTTCTTGCAATCTGGCCGGTTGAATAGACAACTCCAAAATCATAACCTCCATCAGATTCAATAATAACCTGCATTCCTATGGAGAATGGAATACCAGTATTATTCAAAAAGAAATCCCGTCTACACCCCTGAAGCTCCACCTCGCAGAGATCATCAACGACACCTTCAGGTGCCGCACCATATATCGATTCCATTTCACTGTGCAACAACTGTGAAAGCCTCAACCTCACCTTTGCATTATTACCCAACAGACAACTGCATATAACGTTACTCATGAAAATAGGGGGAAGTTGTTGATTTTGTACACATTACTTTATAACTACCCAATTCGTATCATCGGCACATCCTGGTCAACCAGGATGTTTGCCGCCATCCATATGTACCAAGCGCTGAAAAGCCTCACTTTTTCGATTAACAGATGCACTACCCTTCACAATCATTACAGCATCTTGCATTTCTCGCTTCTGGACTTTTCTGCTGAGTTCATCGAGATGACTCTCTGTCATCTCCCGCATGAAGGCGGTAAGAGCATCCGCACCGGGAAAGTTTCTTCTTGAAACAAGATGTGGATCTCTAAAAGACAAAAAAAGCTCGGGCTTCTGTTCTTCAAGATATTCAATCCTGCTGACAACTGAAACAAGATAAACCTGGGGAATTTTTTCAAGCAGACGAGAAACGATCGATGCAGTGCCCTTATAAAAAACAAGTGGTCGCTTATCCACATGCTCAATCTTTCCTTGAGGAAAAATCCAGAGCGCATTCTGTCGTTCATGGTTGTCGCTGAGCAGTTCCGCAGCATAGTTGAGGGTTCTATGCAAAGCTTTCGGCCGTGACGGGTCAAGGGAAAACGCCCCTATGCGGGTAAAAAACTGGTGCTTTAGCAACTGCTGATATTCAATAATAATATGGAGTCGCTGATGAAAAAATTCCTCAGTACAGAGCTGCGACCAGAAACCATCCCACCAGTAAGCATGGTTGGCGTAAAAAATAACGGGAGTGCGGAGATCCATCTGGCGCACTCCCGCTTGCATAATGACACGGACTGAGTTAAAATACCTTCTGAATTGACGGCGAGAGTACCATCCAAACCATAACGTATAGATTTTACTGCGACGAACTTTGAGCATCGGTGCCACCTATTTGAACGCTCTCCGTAGACGATTCACGGCCTCCTCCAATGCGGCTATCGAAGCAGCATAAGAGAGGCGAAGGTTCTCCGGTGCACCAAACGCATCACCTGGAACTGTGGCAACATGATGTACCTTAAGCAGATATTCAGCCACATCCGCCGAATCCTTCATGACAACACCGTTATATGTTTGTCCCAGAATTCCACTGATGTCAGGAAAAATATAAAAGGCACCCTGAGGTAAAGCGGTCTTGAAGCCAGGGATGCTGTTGAGCGCCTTATATATGTAATCGCGACGCTTTTCAAATTCAGCCCGACGCTCCTCAACAATAGACTGATCCCCCGTCAGGGCTGCAACCGCCGCTTTCTGGGCTATGGCGTTGGGATTCGAGGTGGTTTGCGACTGTATCTTGTCGCATGCATCAATAAGCCATTTCGGACCTGCAAGATAACCGATTCTCCATCCTGTCATGGCATACGTTTTCGAAACACCATTGCTGACAATCACCCACTCCTTCATTGCCGGAATTCTGGCTGGAGAGAATGGACGAACATCACCATAAACAATCATATCATACATTTCATCGGAAATAACAAAAATGCCGCGTCCTTCCAGAACCTTCATCAAGGCGCGTACCTCAAGTTCACTATAAACCGAACCCGTCGGATTAGATGGAGAGTTCAAGACAAGAATTTTGGTTTTGGGGGTGATGGCCGCCTCAAGCTGTGCGGGGATCATCTTGTACTCCGTCTCAAGTGTTGTATGCACAATGACAGGAGTTGCACCTGCCAGTCGAACCATTTCAGGAAAACTGACCCAGAACGGAGCTGGAACAATCACCTCGTCACCCTCTTGACAAAGTGCAAGAAAGGTGTTGGCAAGCGTCTGCTTTCCGCCACTACTGACAATAATCTGGTTCTCAACAAAATCAAGCCCATTATCCCGTCTGAACTTTTCAAGAATAGCTTTTTTCAGCTCGCCAATTCCTGAGTTTGCTGTATAACGGGTAAAACCAGCATTGATCGCATCTATTCCTGCCTGGTTAACATGGGCCGGGGTCGGAAAATCGGGTTCTCCGGCTGAAAGGCTGACAATGTCAAGCCCCTCAGCCTTCATTTTACCAGCAAGATTTGTAATGCGCATCGTCTGCGATTCCTGCATACTGAGTACCCGGTGCGTGAGATACTTCTCTTCCGGGAGTGGTGTTATCGGCATATTTTAAAAGAGTTTGTTAATTATTTCTCTGGTTATATTCTTCACGTTTTTTATGCATCATTTCAAGAACACTAGGGTGTACAAACTTGCTCACATCACCTCCAAGCATGGCAACCTCCTTGATAATTGAAGAAGCGACATAAGTATACTTAACATTGGGCATCAAAAAAACCGTTGTCACCTCAGGGTAAAGCTGACGATTGAGAAGCGACATTTGAAATTCATACTCAAAATCCTTGACCTGTCTCACACCCCGAACAATAGAACGTGCGCCAACCTGACGGGCATAATCCGCCAGTAATCCCTTATGCAGCACCTCAACACTGATACCGGGATAGCCTGCTGTGACCTCTTTTGTCATGATACGGCGCTCCTCTATGGTAAAAAGTGCATGTTTCTGACTATTTTCAGCAATAACAACAATCACCTCCTCAAAAATATTGAGGGCACGTTCCAGCACATCAAGATGTCCATTGGTAAAAGGATCAAATGTCCCAGGATATATGGCTTTCTGTTTCATCGTTCTCCAAGGATCATTGCTGAAAAAAAGTCACTCTTGTCATACCATAATCTTTATGAAAAAAGTAATACGGCGATAATGTAAAATTAAACTGGGTACTGTGCTCAACAAGCAACAACCCTTCCAAGGCAAGAAGCTTGCCACGAAAGATCTTCTCAATCAATCCATCATAATCAGGCCAGGAGTATGGGGGGTCACAAAAGAGAAGATCAAACGGCCCGGTTACCCGCCCCAGAAAAGCTGATACATCGGCGTTAACAATTTTCACACTTCCCTGCACCCCGAATTGAACGACTGTAGCTTTCATAGCTTTCAGCGCATCCACATGCTGATCGACCAGATAGAGAGTTGCCGCACCACGACTTAGCGCCTCAAAACCAAGGGAGCCAAATCCTGCAAACAGATCAAGAACTGCAATTCCTTCAAAATCTATCCTTGCCGCAAGCGTGTCAAAAATTGATTTTTTTACACGACTGCTGCAAGGACGTATTGCCTGGGTTGAGAAGCTTCGTATTTTTCGTCCCCGGTATCTTCCAGCCAAAATCTGCACAAAACCCTCTTCAGTCAAAAATCACCAAAGACCGTCTCGCCAAGAATAGCAAGAGCCTTGATGGCATCATCCTTCGATGGTGGTTTTCCATGCCAGTTACTCTTGTCCGGCATAGAACCCTCAAAAAATGGAACCCCCTTTCCCATAATCGTAGTGGCAAGAACCACAGTAGGAATTTTTCGATCAGGAGTATTCTTAATGTTTGCCAGTACAGTGATAATACTCTCCATAGTATTACCATCACAGGTAAAGACATTCCAGCCAAAAGAGCGCCATTTAGCAGCAAAGGGTTCAATGCCCATAATATCAGAAACCTCCCCGTCAATCTGGAGGTTATTGTAATCAACAATACCAATAAGAGAACCCAGCCTGTAATGGGCTGCACTCATCGCAGCCTCCCAAATCTGTCCCTCCTGACACTCTCCATCGCCCATCAGGCAGAAAACATCTCCCTCTTTTCCATCAAGTCGAAGTCCAAGAGCCGCACCAACGGCAACTGAAAGACCCTGACCCAGAGAACCTGAAGCTATTCTGATGCCTGGAAGTTTCGATTCGGAGGCGGGATGACCCTGAAGATAAGAGTTGACCTGACGCAACGAGTTCAGCTCGCTGAGGGGAAAATACCCTGACCTGGCAAGCACACTGTACCACACAGGAGCAATATGTCCATTCGACAGAAAAACAAGATCCTTGTCATGATTGTGCCAGAAATTGTGTGGATCATGTTGCAGTATCCTGAAATAGAGAGCAGTAAAAACATCAGCCATGCCAAGCGAGCCTCCAGTGTGGCCGGAATTCGCCATGGCAAGCATTCGGATGATATCCCGACGAACCTGACAGGCCATCTGCTGAAGATCGTCAATTGCTCCAAGTTCAAGCAGCACGCCCTTTCTGGCGGCAGGATAAAGTTTCAACTCTTTTCCCATATTAGATATGTCAAGAAAATTCTTGTAAATGAATAAAAATCAGTCAGACTTCCGCTTTCTCTGCCTGGAAAAACTCAAGAAAGAAAATAAAAGCACCAAAAGAAATGCAATAAAGACCGGAATACTGTACAAAGCCAGATACTCTCCTATATCCTGCCACCTGCTTCCAAGAAAAAAGCCACCAAGAAGCAGAAGAGTATTCCAGACAAGCGCGCTTGCTAAAGCTGCAAAAAAAACAAAAAAAGCCCTCAGGTGCATCAACCCGGCCATCACCGAAATAACAGCACGAGAACCAAACAAAAATCGATTTGCCAGTACGGCAAGATAACCATGCGCAACAAATTTATCGCGAAGCAACTCCATATCGGATGGCGGAAAAAAACGGTGAACACTTTTTGAAAACCGGTGCTGCACCATATTTTCACCCTCTGCATAGAGCTTCAAACCAAGCGATCTGCTTAACACATAAACCAGCATAAAACCAGCCGTTGAACCTGTGGAAGTCCACAACAGGGCACTGAAAAATGTTATACCACTATGTTCATAAATGAGATAGCCAATAAAAGCAATCGGCACATCCCCAGGAATTGGAGGAATAACATTCTCACAAAAAGCGATCAGGAACAGAAAAATATAGACCGCATACGGGTCGGCATGTTGCAGCCATGCAATAGCAGATTCAAGCATCACAAACCCGTTAATACTTATTAATGAAAGCTTCAGTCCAGTTCAAGCACCCTTCTCTGCACCTCACTATAAGCATTCTCAACTCCACCAAGATCAAACCTGAAACGATCCTTGTCCAATTTTTCATTCGTGTCAAGATCCCAAAAGCGGCAAGTATCCGGGCTGATCTCATCACCAAGCAAAATTTCACCTTTATGACGACCAAATTCCAGCTTAAAGTCAACAAGTTTCAGTTTCCGTTCTGCAAAAAATCTTTTGAGTATCGCATTAATCGCCTCAGCACGCATTTTAAGAACCGAAAGCTCCTCAAAAGTTGCCACACCGAGCGCCACAGCGTGGGCCTCATTCATCAGCGGATCATCAAGATCATCATCCTTCAGGTAAAACTCCACAACAGGATTTTCAAGGAGGGTCCCTTCGACAAATCCATATCGCTTGACAAGAGAACCAGCAGCAATGTTGCGTACCACAACCTCAACCTTAATGATCTCAAGATGACGGCACAGCATCTCCCGATCGGAGAGCTTTTCAACCAGATGAGTACGCACACCGTTCTCTTCGAGTATGGTAAAGAGTTTGCAGGAGATAGCATTGTTGACCACCCCCTTGTCAGCGATCGTCCCTTTTTTCTTGTTATTGAAGGCAGTGGCATCATCCTTGAACTCCTGTATCACCAGGTCATTATCGTCCGTTGAAAAAACCTTCTTTGCTTTGCCCTCGTAAAGCTGTGTCCCCTTTTTCATGGTAAAACGTTTTTATATTTGACGAGTTATCGCCGACAATAAGCGTTACATTCCCCTGTGTTTCAATCACCCTGCTGACAAGAAGCTGCCTGTTGAACCGCCCCGGTAAGCACGATCGTGATCTGCTCGTCAGTCAACCCCTTCTCTTTTAAAAAATTCATAAATCTGAAGATGCCAAAATCAGAGAGCATCGCTTTCGGCTGGTCCTGCTCACTCAACCCCCTTGTTCGACTATACTCTTCAGATGTTTTTATCCAGTCGTCTATAAATTGTTCAGATTTCCCGTTCTCCAGAAAAAAACCGGTCACAATCTCTTTAACCTTCTCTCCTGACAGTTCCGGATGTGCCACAAAAAGCAGTTGCATCTCATCTGAAATTCTTGCCAGCACGATAACGGCCTCCCTGTCAAGGGCCTCCTCGAGGATATCTTTAGCCTGATTTTTGACATCACGCTGCTGGGTCATAATGATTTCCGGATCGTTAGAGAAAAAATATTGACTTGATCAAAAATGCAGATTAAGTTGCTTAAGTTACATAATGATTATGGTAAAGAGAAAAATTACATGGAAAGAGGGTATGCGAAAATTATTCTTTTGCTTTATTTTTCTGCTTATGGCAGCTTCGTTGATGTTACCATCTGCTCCTGGGGCAAAAAACAGAGAAAGGAGCGTACTCTTTCTGTGGTGGAATGTTGAAAACCTCTTTGATACCAGTAATGATCCACAAACTGAAGATGATGACTTCACGCCAGGTGGAAAACTGCAATGGACAGAAAAAAAACTTCTTCTGAAACAGATGCGCCTCCGCCATCTCATGACAGCCGTTGAAGCTCACCCCAAATACAGGAAATATCCGGATCTGCTCGCATTTGCAGAGGTAGAGAACCAAAAGGTCTTTCAGGAGACACTTGACCAACTTCAGGACATCACCTACAAAACGATCTATTATGAATCCCCGGACCCACGGGGAATTGATATTGCACTTGCCTATAATCCACTGACACTGCTGGCCGGAGCATCCAAAGCCTATTCCGTACCCCTTGGCAGACGAACAAGAAAAATCGTTGTTGCCGGATTTTTTGCAGAGGGACATCCATTTCATGTTATCCTGAATCACTGGCCATCACGCTCTTTCGACACTGCCTGGACCGAACAGAAACGAATGGCTGCGGCCACGGTTACCCGACATATTCTCGACAGCCTTCTTGTTGGCCATCCCAAAGCTGATATTATTGTTATGGGAGATTTTAATGACGAAGCAGCAAACAACTCTCTGACGCAGGTGCTTGGCTCCACCTTCGATGCTGAGAGGGTAAGAAGTGGAAATGGCAAGTTCATCTTCAATTGCTGGAGTGGCTACGAGGGAATCGGAAGCTACTTCTTCAACAACCACTGGCAACAGATCGACCATATATTGCTGAGTGCTGGCATGCTCGACCATAGCGGACTATCTGCCGCACAGGGGGCATTTGAATGTTTCTGTTTTCCAAAGTTACTTGACGGCAAGAAGCCTTATGCCACTTATGAAAAGAGAAAGTACAAGGGTGGCTACTCAGACCATCTCCCGTTGCTTCTTAAAGCAACTATTTCAAGATAAGGCCATCAGATGGTATTCAACTACCCCGCACAAAGCGACGGGGCAAGATTTCATCTTTAAGAATTTCTTCACGAAGCAGAGCTTCAGCTTCGAAGAATATGTCCTGTTGCGATTGGATACATCCGAAGAGACAAAACTGCGTCAACAGGTGAAACCAGTGAAGAGTGAGAATCTCTGGAACATGCCAAAACAAGAGGGGTGAAAACCGGAAAAAAGGAACAAGAAAAGGAATTTTGAAGAGTAAACGCTCTTATTTCATCAATTTCTTTTCAAAAGAGAATATATTCTGGTTCAAGACTCCGTTATTACACACTTTTCAAACGTCAAAATCCGGGAAAATCCTTATGTCTCGTCTGTTTTCGCTTTCACTTTGTGCCATCGTTGTGTTTTCACTGGCCTCCACCAATGCCATAGCTGCCAAAACAACCTATGATGCCAACGCAGGAAAAACCATTTACGACACCGGTTGTTCAACTTGCCATAAAACTGGCCTGATGGGCGCTCCAAAATCAGGCAATAAAGCTGATTGGGTGCCACGTATTGCACAGGGAATGGATCTCCTGGTCAGCCGATCGATCAAGGGGTATCAGGGCAAAAAAGGAATGATGCCTGCAAAAGGCGGCAACGCTAAACTAACCGATACCCAGGTTGGCAATTCTGTTGCCTATATGGTGGAGCAGAGCAAATAAGGAGAATTTAGTCAAGCCGTGGTTTCACTCCCCTTATATCGTGGCATGAAACCACACCAAGGAGTCGATCCTGGTCATCACTGATCGGGATCGCCCTGAAGGAGTAGCGGGAAAACATGTCGACGGCATCGTGCAGTGTATCATCGGGATTGAGTGTAATGAGGCTGTCGGTCATGATGTCTCCAAGTGTCTGTTCAGGCTCAGCAGCAATAAGCTCCCTGATATCGACAACCCCCTGCAAAATGTTCTCCCCATCAACGACATAGACGTACATAATAACATCCATGTCACCGGCAACCTCCCTGAACTTATCGATCACCTCTTTGACCATCGTATTTGCTGGGCGTTTGATCACCTGTTGAGTTGAGTAAAGCAAGATGTTTTCGTCGTTCTGATCGATGATCTGCTGCACCCTCTGCTTGCTCTCACTATCAACATACTCAATTATTTCGTCAGCCTCCGAAGCTGGCAAAACAGAGAGAATACCGGCCACCTGGGCAGGGCTCATTTCGTTAATCAATCCGGCAGCCTTCTCCTTCTGCATTGATCGTATCAGCTCGCGCTGCACTCTTGGTTCAACCTCTTCAAGAGTGTCGGAGGCCAGTTCAAGCTCAAGTTCATTAAAAACAGCTATTCGCTGATTACCTTCGAGTTCTTCCAGAATATCGGCAAGATCAACAGGGTGGATATCGTTAATATTCTCCTTGAGCACGTTGAGCTTGACATTGCCCTCAAAACTCCCGATCGTTTCCGGTAACGGCTGGACGTACATCCATGAGATACTTGAATCCTCTTTTTGTCGGGCAAGGTAGTTGGCCAGCTTTTTAAACCCCATGCGTCGCAGAATACGGAAGCGGTTAAAATCAACCTCGCTTACAAAGAGTTTTTCGTTCTGGAAAACAATTTTCACATCATAAACCACTTCAACTTCATGGTCATCCATATCAAGAATTTTCTTGTCAAGAATGTAGTCCTTGAGAAAAATATGGTTATTGACCGGGTTCAGCACATACTCTTCCAGATTGGATATATCCGAGACAATCTCGGTATTTGAAATAAGGGTAATGTTCTCCCAGGGTATCAAAAGACGAGGATCGCCATAAGGACGATGAAAAAGCAGATGGGTCACTTCCGGAATTTTACCGGCATTCTCCTGTATGACAAGATCTTTCAGCTTGCCAATTGAGTTCGACTTCAGATAGAGTCTGCGTCCAACAATCTCACTGAGAAAAAATTCACGATCAAGTACTGTAACCATTGGTTTATCCGTTTTATACAACCTTGATGACGGTGATGAATTTATAGATCATCAGCACAACGAGCAGAAAAAGGTAAATACGGAGAATTGTCAAAGAGAGTTTGACCGCTCTCGACATCTCAACAGTTGGCTTTGCATAGCGCTTGTTGATTTCACGAATTTTGCTTAAAAACTGATTGATCGCTCTCATTGCCTGATACCCTCAATTACTGAAAAAGGTTGGGAAAAAGTGCACTGACACCGTACAACGTCGAGAGTGTAATGATTGCAACAACAATGGTGGTGCTCACCATATTCTGAAGAGGGGTATTGGCATACTCACCCATTGTCTTTTTATCGTTGAGCAGCAAAATCAGAAACACCAGAGCTGCGGGCAGAAGTGTTACAGCCACAACCTGAACAAAAAGAGTGATGAGCACAAGGGGAGCTCCAGGTATCAGGGGAACAATACCGGCGGTAACAAGCGTAATGAAAAATGAGATATAAAACCAGGGGGCCTCTTTAACTTTGGTGTTAAGGGAGTGCGCCCAGCCAAATATCTCTCCGAAAGCCCAGGAGCTTGCCAAGGATATACAGATTGCCCCAAGCAGACCGGCATCAAAGAGACCAATGGCCATAAATGCTCCGATATACTGGTTGGTTTTCATCAACAGTTTGGCTGCTGTTGCCGCATCATCAATCGGGACACCCTGTAAAAGTGTTCCGGTGACCACAACGATAAAAACCGCAATTGCTACCGTAATGATGGAGCCGATAAACGTATCCACTTTGCCCATTTTGATATCTTTTTCAAGCAACCCCTTGTCGACAACCGAACTTTGCTGAAAAAAGAGCATCCAAGGGGCAATAGTGGTGCCAATATTGGCCATCAGGAGGAAAAAAAGTTCATTGGTAAGACCTCCGGGAAAATTGGGTATCAGACCCTGGCCAACAATATCAGAAATTGAGGGGTTGACCATAAATGCTGCCGGAATGTAGATCAGGTTAATCAAACAAAATCCGAGAGCGATCTTTTCCCATGTCCAGTATCGTCCGTTCAGCACCAGGGCACTCATGAGGAGAACAACAATAACGACAGTCAGCCAGGCAGGAACACCAAAAATGCCTAACGCAGCAGTCATCCCGACAAATTCAGTCACCAGCGTCAGCCAGTCAACAATCATGAGATCAAGCAGAGAAAACCATCCCCAGAAGGCTCCGAAACTTTCAAAAATTGCTTCGGCATGCCCCCGTTTGGTTACTGCGCCAAGCCTCACCGTCATCTCCTGGACGTAATAGGCCACTGGAATAAGAAGAAGCAGAAACCAGATCAGATGATAACCATACTTGGCACCTGTGGCCGCATAGGTTGTTATACCACCAGCATCATTGTCAGCAATCATCACAACAAGACCCGGACCAGCAATAACAAGGTAGAGGCGTACCGCTTTCCAGACTTTTTTAAACCGGTAGTAGAGAACGGAAAAAAAATCCATATCCGTTGAGTTGGATGTTGACAAAACCCGGCATTTCGATTGAACTGGAGAGGGGCTTTTCACTCTTGAAGAGTGTCTCAAAGGTACCCGTCAATCTGGCCCCAATCTACAATTTTCCTTCTCCGTTTGCAAGGTTGGTATTGTTACAAAAAAGGAAAATGGCACTTGCTGATTCAGCATACGAAATGAATGCACAATAGAGAAAGAAAACCCGGCGAGCAACCGCACGAAATCGAAAGCTCGTTTGAGCACCAGACAAAAATGGCGAACGGAGAGGCAAAATGTTTTCACTCAGCAGAAGAGTCAGAAAAGAAGAGAGCCCTCCTGGCCTCCCTCTCAGAACGGACAATCGTCATTTGAAATGACACTCTCGCTGTCACTCTCAAAAACAGGGGGTGCGCAAAATGAAGGCTCATCGGGATATGGTGGTGCTCCACCAGCCCCTTCGTTGCCACCATCAATTTTCCATGCCTTGACATCGGTATACCACTTTCCATTAAACTCCCGACTTTCGATATCAAATGAAATATTGAGCTTTGCTCCGATCTTCAGCAAATTTCTGTCATGCTTCTCCCCCCATAAAGAGATACAGACTTTTTTCGGGTACTGACCCTCCGTTTCGACAATGATATCCTGTTTTTTCCAGGGGCCATTTTTTCCATTTCCTCCCTGCTCTGGAAGAATCGATACAAGCTTGGCTGTAATCTGCATAAAATTAATAAGGGTTAATTCGTTATTGTGAAAGAGTGTTGCCTGATTTCCGAAGATTCACGCTCAAATAGTACACCGAGCATCCATAGAGAGAGCCAGAAACCCCAAGCAAAAGATTGTTTTCAAGAAAAAAGGCGAGCAAAATTGCGGTTGTCGAGAGAAGAAGCATGGTAAGCTGTTTGAAGGCTCTGTTCATTACACGCACATCAAGCAGCGCCGAAAGCGCCAGCTCGCTTCTGAGCGTTTCAAGAGAGTTGGAACGCATGATTGAGGGAAAAACAATATAAATCATGCCGATAAAGGAGAAGGTTATCCATCCGAGCAGCGCCGCATGGGTGTGGGAGTGGTATATCCACATCCTGTCAGGCCTCAATGGCGGAACAGTTCCAAAATGAGTTCCCTTGAGAAAGTAGATGTTCATAATTCCATAAGCGCTTGTCGCAAAAAGAAGAGCGAGGCCACTCAACAGAAAAGCAAGCGCTGGATGGTGAAATTTATCTTTGAAAAAGTTGTAAAGATAGAGAGTAAAACTGCCAAAAAGCGCCATAACACCAAATAACAGGTAGTGACTGATCATCATCATGCTCAGATAGTTCTCAAGAAGAATCACAATCAGAAAAAAGAGAACGCCACCCACAAACACATAAAACCAGAGACTGAAAAGCCGTTTAGCCAACACCCCTCTTGATGAACGGCTCCATGCGTACGTATAGAGAAAACCCATCACACTAATGCTGAGTGGAAACGATGAGCCAAGAAAATAGGAGGATTGTGTCACAAAAAAAGGAATAATCCGCTGGTCAGGAAAGGCCTCTTTCAGGCCGAGCGTGAAGAGTCCGAGATTGGCAACAAGCAAAAAAAGCACATCAAAAATATAGTAGCGCACAGAAACCTCTTTCCATATCTTAGGGATAGAGAGTGTTGTAAATATTTCGTGAAGTGGGCCTGAAACAACAATCATAAGCAACAAACCAGTCATTGCTTTCAAGAGCGGCCAATCAAAGGTAATTGAAACGGTAATCATGACGAGAGAAACGAGAAGAACATAGATATAGCGCAACTGCTTTGAGGGATCAATCTTCAATTCAGGGTAGATTGCGGCCGTCAGGTAGCGGTTGAGAATAAGAATGGCAAGGTTGCCAAATCCTGTAAAAAACAGATAGGGATGAAGTTTTAAAAGAAGTGGATTGCCAGTCACAGCCCCTGCCGCACCGAGAAAAGATGCTGCAGCAATAACAGTAACAGAGAAAGAGAGAAAGAGAGTCGCAAGCGTGCTCAACTCTCCATCGAAACGAAATGGCTTCATTCAGATTAGAGTTTTTGATTTTTCAACTCCACTGCTGCTATCACAGAGAGCGCAATCAGTGAAACATTAAGCGTCAGCGGGTTAAATGGCAAGGTGAACATTGTCGGTTCAAACAGAGCCACAAAACAAAGAAGGGCCATTAAAGCTGCCACATTCAGCCAGAATACCCATGACCATCGCGTAAAAAGCAGAACAATACCAAAAAGGATTTCACCGACACCCATCCAGAAAACCGCTTGACATGCCCATTGATACATTGGTATGACATGTCCAATCAGCTCAATTTCGCCTCTGCTTTGGCAAGCTATTTTCGGCACTGCACCCTGATAAATCCATGAAAAAGAGAGGGCCGCCCGGCAGAGCAAAAGTACTGGGGTCTCTCGTGAGATAAGGCGCATGATCTGATTCTGAAGAGTGAAATTTATAAAAAACTACGCCCTAAATCTTTTTTTAAGGAGGTCAACCTTCACAAGAAAATTATCAAACCAGACGTAAACGACTGGAATAACCAGAAGCGTCAAAAACATTGAGCTGAAAAGTCCACCGACAAGCGCAACGGAGAGGCCGGACTTCCATTCAGAACCAGAGCTTTGTGACAGTGCTATCGGCAGCAGGCCAAAAATCAGAGTCAGTGTGGTCATCAGAATAGGGCGAAGGCGCTCCTGGGCTGATTCAATAATTGCTTCTGAAAGCTCCATTCCCTCTTCGCGGAACTTGTTGATAAAATCCACCAGCAAAATCGCATTTTTTCCAACAAGACCAATAAGCATGATAATACCGAGAATTGTAAAAATACTGAGCGACTTGCCTGTTATCGCAAGGGCTCCCAGCGCTCCGATAAGGGCAAGAGGAATAGAAAACATCACCACCATTGGCCAGACATAAGAGTCGTAGAGGGCGACCATAATAAGGTAAACAAAGATAATGGCAACAAGAAAAGAGAGCAAAAGAGTTGAATTAGACTCTCCCTGCCGCTTGAGATCCGATTCGTAGGCAGAAGAAACCGTAGAGGGCATCAGACCACTCCTCTTCATATTGAGCAAAATGCGATCAATCTCTTTGCCAATAGAACCAACAGGACGGCCGACAACCTGTGCCTTTACCCAGACGGCGTTATTGCGGTTTTTGCGCTGCAACTGAGAATAGCCCCGATCCTGTTCAAAAGCGACAAACTGCCCAAGCCGTACAAGATCTCCCTGCGGAGTACGAAAGGTTATCTCTGAGAGTGTTGAAGTATCCTGACGATAGTATTTGTCGAGCATCACCCTGATATCGTACTCATCTGCACCATCACGGTATTTCCCTGCTTCATCGCCAGCATAGGCGGTACGCAGGGCTGCACCAACATCGGCTATTGAGATCCCGAATGTGGCCATTTTTTCACGATCGACCACGATGCGCATTTCAGGATTCCCTACCTGTGAAGTGAGCTTGATATCAGCAGTTCCCGAAACGGTTTTGAGACTGTCTCTCAAGAGTTCGGCAACACGGGTTACCTGGCTTCTCATCGGCCCGCTGAGAATAACCATCACTGGAGTCTCATTGGCAGTTCCAAAAATACCGATAGGGTTGATACTGGCCTTGAGCCCTGCAATATCACCAAGAGTTGCCCGAACAGAACCCATAACAGCATCAGTTGAGCGGACCCGCCCCTCTTTTGGGGAGAGCGTGACACTCAGCTCAGAAATATTGTCTGCACTCTGGTTGAAAAAGCCCTCACTCGAAGAGCCAACATTAACC